>Ga0164242_10000246_pt1 | contig 68566 bp, 57 predicted proteins | sample OricomgcompostMG_FD_108783 | JGI IMG/M metagenome (GOLD analysis project Ga0164242, IMG submission 108783) | Miracle-Growth compost microbial communities from Emeryville, California, USA - Original compost - Miracle growth compost (MG) ... | reverse complement strand
AGTCGTTAACGCGTATATCGGAAACGTAAAACACCTAATAAAGCATGTTTTTTCCCATAACATTCCTCACTGGATATCAATCCATTTGTATCATAGGCGAATTTCCAGAGCAGGTAGTTGTTGGTGTTCATGGATACGATCGTCTTTTCTGACAGCCTGTCTTGCGCATCGTAATCAAAAAGATAATCCGGCTCCATTTTCCCCCGTGCGGGATTATAGTGGAAAATATCGGTAAGCTTGCCCGTCCCGTTGTATTTGTAGTAGTAAGGTGGGACCGTATCGTGTGCTCCCATGGCTTCTTCTTTGATCACCCTTCCCAGGGAATCCGTTTCAAAGCGCACTGTAGAATACAGCACTTCATTTTTTTTTCGAACCATAGCAGTCAGATTTCCCTGTGGGTCGTACTCATAAACATGAACTTCTCCGTATCGGAAAGTGTCCTTGTCCCGGGCGCTATAGGAGCGAAACAACAGGCTATCGATCTGATGGGCCTTTTGTGCATTATAAAAATAATAGGTAGTGTTCACGCTTTGCGATGTGCTGTCTACTGTATAGTTAATTCTTCCGCTGTCATCGAAAAACGTAAGGATGGTAGAAGAGCCGGTGGATGGAGATGCGGTGTGAGTGATGACCTGGCGGAAATTGTCCTTAATTTCTTTGACACAGCGGAAATCCTGGTTGGGGCTTTGATCGGCATCGAAGCTGCTGATATTGACCCGACGTATGCCCTGTTGAGCATATTGGCGATGCTCGGCTATCGTGGTGTTTGATTGATAGATATCCTGATAAAAATATTGGGCACGCACCGAAGAAATCATTCCTTCTAACAGGCATACTAAGAAGATGATTTTCAGGATCACGGAGTGGCTTTTCAGAAAGGTAGTGACCAGGGATGAATTTTTTTTCTCCTTAGCGACTGCCGCGTGGAGGGTATATAGCCTTGGGCTGGCGGTTTTGACCGTTGTTTTTGTCTGGGCGATTAGGAACGCTCTTTTTTTCATTGCGATTCTCATTATTATCATTACCCACGTCGAAGTAATCCGTGGCATTGCCATTTCCGCTGTTGGGCGTTTCCTGACCCGGTGGGATACTGGGGTCTACCACAAACGGATTCATGACTTCGGGAGCCGGCGGCAGGTCAAAGTGAGCATCCGGGTCAATCTCCAAGGCCTTATCCGCATATACTTTTTTCATAAAATTGGCAAAAATGGGCAACCCGGTGTTGGCGCCCTGCCCGACGGCTGTCGTGCTAAAATGGAGGAAATTATAATTGAAGCCGACCCAAGCACCTGCAAGCAGTTGCGGACTGTATCCGATAAACCATCCGTCCGTGTTGCTGTTGGTTGTCCCGGTCTTTCCCGCTAATTCACCTTCAATGCCGTAACGGAAGCGTAACCTGGCTCCTGTTCCGTGATTTACCACCCCTTCCATCATCCGGATCATCGTGGTCGCAGTCTGCTGCCCGATCACCTCGTGTTTTTTCGGACTGAAATTGGCCAGGATGTTTCCGTTGCGGTCTTCTATTCGGGTGATCAACAAGGGATCTGCCATCAACCCCTTATTGGGAAATATGGAATATCCCCGGACCATTTCGAACAAAGAAATCTCAGGAGTTCCCAAGGCAATAGAAGGATACGGGGGTACATCGGTGGTAATATTGATCCGCGTTTTAAGGAAGTCAGCAAACACCTTGGGAGTCAACTGCTGGATCAGATAAGCTGCCACGTGATTCAAAGAGCGGGCCAGGCCTTCCGCCAGGGTGACGTCAGGTCCGCTGCTGCCGTCATCGTTTTTGGAAACCCAATGGTACTTGGGAAAAGAAACCGGCTGGTTTGGCACCACGGTGGAGGGAGAAAACCCATTCATGATAGCCAGGCAATATAAGAAAGGCTTGATGGTGGAACCTACCTGCCGGGTGGTCAGCACATGGTCATTCTTAAAATACCTGAAATCCGGTCCGCCAACCCAGGCTTTGATCTCGCCACTTTCAGGTTCTATCGCCAAGAAGCCGGCCTGGATTACCTGCTGCATATACTTAATGGAATCCAGGGGGGTCATTACGGTATCCACGGTGTGGGGAATATTGTCGGTCGTGTGGTACCAGGAAAAAACCCGCATTTTTACCTTTTCCGTGCTAAAGAATTTTTCGATTTCCTCATCACTCTTTCCGGCTGCCTTCATCTGCTTGTACCGTTGAGTACTTTTTATGAAGATATCGATATAATTTTTGTTCCGTTTCCAGACAACGCCGTTTTTAATGTCATATTGTTTGTTGAATGTCTGCTGCAAAGAAACCAGATGCTGGTTGACGGCCTGCTCGGCATACAATTGAAGACGGGGGTTGATGGTGGTGTATATGCGCAATCCGTCGGTGTATAGGTTATAATTGGTTCCGTCCGGTTTTTGGTGTGCCGCGCACCAGGTTTTCATGAATCCGCGGATGTATTCCCGGCAATAGGGTGCGATGCCGGTATTCTGGTTCATCTTATGGTATTGAAGCTGGATGGGTGCATTAAGGGCACCGTCTGCCTGGGCTTTGGTAATATAATGATTGTCCTCCATCTTACGGATGACGATATTACGGCGGTCCAGGGCATATTTAGGGTGTATCCGGGGATTATATATCGTATTGCCCTTCAACATGCCCACCAGGGTGGCCGCTTCCTGAATATTCAACCGGTCAGGGTTTTTATTGAAGAACGTACGTGCCGCATTTTTGATGCCTTTCACATTATCTCCAAAGCCGACCGTATTGAGATATAATGCCAGAATCTCCTGTTTGGTAAAATTCCTCTCCAGTTTTACCGCCAACACCCATTCTTTCATCTTCTGAAAAGCTCGGATGACCGGGTTGGGGGAGCGGGTACCGAACAGGTTCAGCGCTAACTGCTGGGTGATGGTGCTGGATCCACGTTTGCGCCCGGTAAGCAGATAAAAAGGGATGGCCATGGTGCCCTTAAGATCAATGCCAGAATGCTGATAGAAACGTACATCTTCGGTAGCCACCAGCGCATTAATGACATAGGGAGAAATGTCCTTGAAATCACAGGCCGTGCGGTCTTCATCGCTGTAATAGAATTTACCCATAGGCGTCCCATCGGCGGCAACCACTTCGGATGCAAGCGCTGCAGAAGGGTTCTCCAACTCACTCATTGAGGGCATATACCCGAACAATCCCCAGTTGATCAAAAGGATTGTGAAGGCAAAAGCCACGAAGACACCTGCTACACAAACCCACAGTATTTTAACAGATTTTCTCATAAACCGATGGTCTTGTAATTACTTACCGGCGGCAGCGACGCGTCCAGACGAAGATATGGAGTCTCTGCAAAGGTTGTGCCTTGTTTGTCCCATACAGGCCGGCCGGGCAAAACTATCAAATTTCCCCTGGTTTCGGGGTAAAAGTATTGCTAAAATTACCGGAAATTCTGGGTAAAGAACTGCATATAACCCGCATAATCTTTGGTATTGTTCAGCAGGATAAAGTTATCTCGTGAAATGATGAAAAAGTGATAGTAGGAAGCCGGGATGTCCGGAATGATCGTGGTAGCCGATTTCCCTTTAATCTCCTGATAATAAAGCAATGCGGGGGCCTCCGAACTGAAAAGTCTGAAAATGAGGATCACCTGATTCTGCGCGAGTAAGAAAGAACTTACCTCGATTTTCTCCGCAGGATGGATTTTCTGGTTGTAAGCGGAAAACCGGTTCAAACACTCGTCGATCAAGCGTTTGTCAGTACGGTTGAAAGCCAGCACCACAAAATGGGGCTGATCCGCAGACAGCTTGTAGGGCGTAACCGCCGGCGGTTTGGGCACCGGAACAGTTTGGACTGTATCGGCCGGTATTTGGGCTTTTAGCGTATCGGCCACAGGCGCCACGGCGACCGGTGGGGATACCGCGGTCATCGTGTCGGCCGGGGTAGCCGGCCGATACTGGCTGGGGGCAGGGGGCTGATTTTCACTTTCCTCAGGCAACTGCAGTTGGGCCAGATGTTCAATGAGTGCTTGCTTATGGTTAAGTGCATCCAGCATGGCTGCTGCTTCTCCCACAATTGCCGTATCCGCCTTTTGTCGCAGGATGACTCCCTGGAGTGCGGCTTTTCCGGCACTGTCAGACTGTTGTTTGACGGTGACCATGGCAGCCAGCAGGTCGAAACGGGCTTGCTGCGCATTTTGGGGATCCAGGTGCATCGCGCTGTCTTTCAGTTTCAGTACCTGGTCGTAGTCCCCGCTCAGGTAATCCAGATAGGCTTGGGTGTAGAGCGCTGTAGTGGCTTTGGTCAAGACCGGAATGGTATCGGTGGATACCGGCCCTCGGAGGGCGGCGGCGAACCGGGAGTTTCCGAACTGGTTTAGGACATGGTCGCGGTAATAGGCGGCACGGGCTTCATCTCCTAGACGACTATACAGCAGAGACAACCGGTAGTAGCTTTCCGCTTGCAGGGAATTGCCGGGAAAGCGGGCTAACATGGATTCCAGGACATGGATCGCTGCGGTGTCATTTTCCAGCGTGTGGGCAAAGGCATCCGCTTCCTGATACATCGCCCGGAGAATTGAGTCGTCAGAAAGCTTTCTTTGATCGGGTAGCAAAGGGATCTGTGCTTTCAGCGATGCAATGGCTCCCGGAATGTCCTCCTCTTTGATCGCCTGCTCCGTGGAAACCGCCGCAGTAGCTTCTGCCATGGGATTGCTGGCGGGCGCCGAGGTAGGACCCTGCACGGTTGCCCCACCGCGCCAGTTATCCTCCAGCTGTCTTTTTCCCCAGCGGCTTTTAAACAGCGAATATCCTTTGGCCTTGAGCGAATTATTATAAAAATACCAGGTCTGGGACGCATCCCGGCGATCCCTGTCAGATGGCTGGCCTTGCTCCTGTGCGAACAGGCCTCCGCTACTCTGTGATGCTTCAGGCCCCTTCAGAATCCTGTTTTGTTTCCGGTAGGCTTTCAGACTGTCTTCTACGATCTGGCGGAGAAAGGCGGTAAGTTGGTCCTCCGGAAGGGCGGCCAGCTGCTGAAGACTGTCCTGGCGGTCAATGACATCGAGTTGCAGCACAACCGCTTCGAGTCCCGAGCGCCTTTCGGATATCTGGCTGTATTGCGGGCTGGCTGGGTCTAACAGGGCGGCGGTACTGTCGTAGTAGGCTTTGGCTCCCCGGTAATTCCCCCAGGCATAATAGGTCTCGGCGAGCAGATAGCAAGAGCGCAATTTCTGGGAAAGATTTTGCGGGTTATGTCTGAGGCTTTGTTGCAAATAGGCAATGGCGCGGTCCGGTAGTCCGGATTTGAGGGCCATCTGGGCCAGGCTATAAAATATTATGCTTCGAAAACGATCATACTTTTCCTTGCGGGCCATGGCCAGCAATAACTTGCTTCCCGTCTCGAAATCCACTTTATCCTCCAGAATATGCACTTCGGTCATATTGAGCAAGGCGTAAAACCGCATCATGGGATCTGATGTCAGGCGGGATACCTCTTGATAATGGCTCACCGCAGTGGTCCACTGGCCTTGACGCTGGTAAAACTGCCCCATGAGGTATTGTTGACGGGCTTTTAGGTTTTTATCAGTTTCCAGTGAGGCAGCCTTTTCGACGAAAGGGATCCCCGCCGCCACATTTTGTTGACAGAAATAGAACCATGCCTGCACTTTGGCTAAATCCCCCTGCAGCCGCTGGGGAAAGTCCGGATCTTCTTTGACGGTGTTGATGAGACTTCGGGCCTGGTCGTATGCGCCTGAATCCACGTAGGTTCGGATCAACCAGATAAAAGCATCATTGCGGCTGGGCTGGTGGTAGAATAGCTTCTTTTTTTCAGGGCTGGCTACCGAAATCTGGGGCTCCGAGGTATATGCGCGGGTACCGATGACTACCGGATTCCCCTCCTCATCCTTGTTTGCTTGATATTTGATGATGTGCTTGAAGGCAGCTACGGCATTGGCATAGTCCTGCTGGAAATAATAGGCTTTGCCTGCAATAAGGTACAGGTTGTCTATCCATTTGGACCGGGGATCATGTATGCCGATCCCGTAGCCGGCATCGAAGACGACGGAATCCAGATTAGTCGCCATGGCTCTGAAGTCTTCCGGTCCGTAGGGATATAAGGTGAGCAGGGAATCGTAATTATTCGGATGCTCCTGCCGCGCTTCTTGCACAACCCGGTCCAGTTTGGTCTTGGCATTATAATAGGCATTGAACCGGGTGATCAGATTCTGGTACAACCGCCTTTTCAGGGTAAATTTTTTCTTGGCAAGCACTTCAGAGGGCAAGGGCTTGTCCATCCAGGTGGAATCCGGGGCAATTTTCGCGTTCAGCGTGAGGGGGGATTGCGCCAGGCATTTGATTACCAATAGGTTAAGAAAAATGGCAATCGAAATGAGGAATATGGGTTTACCGCTTGGCATGTAACAAATAAAAGGCTAAATATAAAAACAGATTCCTTACCATAATATTTTATTCTCCCGGCAATTTCTCGCCGATACCCGGAGTTTAAAACCTACGAAGGTACATTAATTGTGGGCGGGGGCAAATGGCCGGAACCGAAGGCTTTTGGGGTTTGAATCCGTTCCCCGTTCTTTGGCCGGGTGTGTATAATTCCCCGGCGTAAAAACGTTACTATATAAGCGTATCACGAAAACGGATAAATCACAAAAAAAAGGCTAGAAATTGTAATTATGTGTATGAATTTACTATTTTCGTTGACTGACTTTTAGCTTTGACGCTGGATGAGAGAGAAAAAGGACACGGATGGAACAAGGGGGTTCTTGGTGGAGAAAATGGAACAACCGCTACCGGCTTACGGTGACGGACGATGAAAGCATGGAAGAGGTGACTTCTTTTCAAATCACCCGGAAAAGCTTATATATCGCGGTAAGTTCATTGGTCGTTGTGCTGGTCCTGTTTACCGGTCTGTTACTGTCGCTAACCCCCCTGCGGTATTATATACCGGGCTATGGCAGTCGTGAGGACCGGAAGGCATATATCCGCATGAACATGCAAATGGATTCCCTGGAGAACCTGGTCCGCGACCAGGATCGTTACCTGAACAGCATACGGGCTGTGCTACATGGTGAAACCCCTGAATTGGATACGGTCTTATTGAGAAACACCGAAGACGAGACATCGTCCGACTAATTATTTTTTTTCATATAAAAACATTGATCCTATGTTTACACGCAAAGAAGATGAATCCGATATGAATAATTACATGGCGGGTTCAAATCCAGTAGTTTCCTCCGGGACAGGAGGCGGTTCCTCCTCCGGCCGGGAAATCAATGTCATTGCAAAAGGGACCCTGATCCAGGGGGACCTGACCTGTGAAGGGGATATCCGTATTGACGGGGAAGTAAAAGGAACGATCCGATCCCGATCCAAAGTCATGGTCGGCAGCGAAGGCTTTATCGACGGAGACGTGGAATGTATCCAAGCCGAAGTACTCGGAAGGGTAAAGGGAAGCTTGAAAGTCCAGGATCATTTATACCTCCGGGGTAGTGCGCGTATGGAAGGGGATGTGTTGACGACGCATTTTGAGATGGAGCCTTCCGTCCGGTTCAACGGTAAATGTACCATGCAGGACAAGGTAGAACTTTCCTCCTTTGGAAAGGGAAGTGAAAAGACTCCGGTGAGCGCCCCGGCTGGAAATAAAGCGGGTGGTTCACTCACCGACAAAACCCATGGAGAAAAAGAAATCAAGACAACCAACGGAATCTTCCAAAAGCAAGGGGTCTAGAGCCTGGCTGCAATATACCGGCTTGGCTTCTGAAATGCTTGCTATGCTGGGTATTGCTGTATTTGCAGGATATAAACTCGACCAATGGTGTGGATGGAGCTATCCTATATGGCTGATAATTTTTCCGTTAATGGCCTTAGGTGTATTTTTGTGGCGTCTAATTAAAGCTACAGGAAAGAAAGATGGATAGGTTTTATATTCTGCTGATTGCTTTTTTTTGTGGGATTAACGGGCTGGGCATAGCCTATTCTCATATTTTGCAGCAATGGGGCATCGTAAATGTAGCCGGCATGTTAGGCAATGTGTTGTTGGCCGCAGTGACTGCCCTTTCCTACTATTTCAGTTTTAGAGGAATGAAGATGAAAAGCGGCCACGCTTTCGTGCGGGGGGTGTATGTGTCTACTTTTGTGAAGTTGATGGTTTGTGCAGCCGCCGCAATCGTCTATGTGGTCTGCTTTCCGGGCTACGTGACGAAAGGTACGCTGATTCTTTTCTTTTTTCTTTACGTGGTTTATACGGTTTTGGAAACGGTCAGTTTGATGAAAGTGGCAAAATATTAAGCGTTGATTTCCAAGCACGAGGTTTCGTTAGATGCATTGTCTGCCTACCTCCCAGAAGGCACCTACGACAAGGTAGCGCGATATCTGGTTCGATATAAGGTTCATCTGACCATTACCCGTAAACGCAACAGCGTGCTGGGGGACTATCGGCTGCCAGACAGGGATCATGGGCACCGGATCACCGTCAACGGGGATTTGAACCGCTTTGCCTTTTTATTGACCCTACTTCATGAACTGGCCCATCTCCAGGCTTACGTGTATTACGGGCACCGCATCGCTCCCCATGGTCAGGAATGGAAAAGAACCTTCCGCAATATCCTGAAAGAATTCACCGATCAGGGTTACCTTCCCGACGATGTAGAACAGGCCATTAAGAAATACATGCTGAATCCGGCCGCCAGAAACTGTGTGGACGAAGATCTGATACGGGTATTGAAGAAGCACGACCCACCTTTGCATGGTTTTTGTTTTGTCGAGGATCTGGCTGAAGGAGAGCATTTTTTGGCCTCTGACGGCCGGCAATATCGCCGGGGAAAAAAAATTCGCAAAAGATATGAGTGTGTAGACGTGCGAAACCGGCGGAAATATCTCTTTAGTCCTGTCTACGAAGTGAAAAAAGTGAGCACATAGATTTGAGGTCCTTTAAACAGTCTTGTCATGCCCTGGTATGCGTTGTACACGAAGTCGCGTAATGAAAAAAAGGTAGCGGATCTGCTGGCCAGGAAAGGCATTGAGATCTATTGTCCCCTGCGCCAGGAAGTACGCCAATGGAGCGACCGGAAAAAAAAGGTGAAAATTCCGGTCTTTCGTTCCTATGTGTTTGTCCACCTGGAAGATTATAAAAGTGAAAATCTTCAGGTTTTAGAGACCCCGGGAGCCGTACGGTTTCTCTGGTGGCTCGGTAAACCGGGCATCGTGCGGGATGAAGAAATCGCGGGAATACGGCAGTTCCTTCAGCAATATGAGGGTACGGAGATCGTCATTGATTACCACCGGGGAGAACGGGTTCGCATTGCTGCGGGTCCCCTCAAAGAACAACACGGAACCATTCTGGATATCAAAAATAAAAAGGCGGTGCTCTACATCGACTCAATGGGCATCAGCCTTACTGCTCAACTGCCCCTCACCTTGTTGGAACATGATAAGGGGCAGTCAGCAGCCTTATGATCGATTTTTCTTTCAGGGATGCACCCTTCTTAGTCGCCTATCTCGCTCCAGGTGGATGGACCTAGCGGTGCGGACGGGCATGACTCACATTGCCGTTGCTCCGGGAAGTATGGGCTTGTGTCCGCGTATTCCGGTTGACGCTCCGGGAAATATGAGCCTGCGTTCGTGTATTCCGGTTCGCGTGCTGCACCTGGGTGTGCCGGGAATTCCTGGTCGCTCTTTGGGTAGTGGCCTTTCGGGAAGGCTGGGAATGCCTGGCGGGGGCTGCAGCCGCGGGGCGGCTGGATCGTCGCGGGGCGGACGCCTTCTGGTCCGGACTGGCCTGCTTGGGAATACTCCGACTCGGCCTGGTCGTGCGTTGCGGTTGAGGATTGGCCGCAGGATGATTTTGCGGCGATACCTGCCTTGACGGACGATTGTCGTTAGCGCGATTCGCAGGTGAGGTACTCGGACGCGTGGTCCTCGCCGGCTGGTTGTGCTGCTCCGACTTATTTTGTGGGGCGGCGCGTTGTACTTGCCGTGTCGGCGCAGTACCGCGGGTCACCTGCGGGCGATAAATACTCAACTGGTTTCCACGCAGCCTACTTTCTCCAACCCTGGAAGCACTGGTCACTTTTACCGGTCGTATGCTCCGGTGCGTGGACCGTTGCACCTCGCTGCGGGAAGGACCCGCAAAGTACCGGTTGTTGTTATACACGTGGGTGTTATGGATAATGGTGGTATTGCGGATAATGACCGTATTGCGTTGACGCGGGATATAATACCGGTACGCATTGGACCTTCCAAAATAGGGCCGGGGCACAAACACCCAGTGGGCCGCGGGAATTCCTATGTTGATGTTGATGTGGACGCCAGGACCCATGGGAGCCCATCCGTAATAATCGGATGAATTCCGCCAGGCCACCCAAGCGGGTGCCCATTCTTCTCCGGGTACCCAGATCCACCCGTAGTAGTCATCGAATAACCAGCGGCCATAGTGGAACGGAGCCCAGCCCCAGGAATATCCGGACACCCAGGTCCACCCATAATCCGAATATACCCAATGGCCGTTGGTGGAATAGGGCTGGAAGCCCCGGCCGGCATTGGGAATCCATACCTGGCCATAATTGGGATAACTGATCCATCGGCCATAGGGACTCAACGATTCATAAAATACATTAAATGAAATATGAGGGCCCTGTGTCGTACCGGTGCCGGCCAAACTCTGCGTAGTGGCACAGCCGGTGAGTCCAGAGGCAGCCAGCAGACAGAAAAGGGTCACTTTCAGTATATTTTTCATTTCAAGCCTCCTTATTAAGGTGAAATAAACGGGTTTTCATTCAGTTAAACCCAATATTCATACCATAGTTTAATGGCCGTGGCGGGGATTTATGGGTGATTTTTCGGTCAAATAGATGAATGGTGACCAGAAAATTTGAACGGTAGAATCCGCTGTGAGGGCAGAAATGCCGGGAGGTTCCGGCTTAAAGGATCCTCCGTTTCCGGGCCATTCAAAGGAAAAAGGCAAACAGAGCTGGGATCAAGGAAACTTTAGGGCGCTACGACCGACATTCCGGCAGGAGAAGACTGCCAAAATCCATTAAATTACAATTGTTTATATATAAGTGGCTGAAAATTTATCGGCACGACACCCGGCGTTTCCCCTCATTTTAACAGGGCCTTGATTTCATTGAGTTTTAAGAGGGCTTCTACCGGAGTCAGGCGGTCAATATCTACCTCTTCCAGCATTTGCCGGATTTGGTCAAAGGTTTCTGTATGGGCATCAAAAATGCTAAGTTGATAATGGGGTATTCGTGGCTTGTCGGGAGGGGATCCAGGCGCGGCCAGGTGTTTTTCTTCCAATTGCGCGAGCACTTCATTGGCGCGATCAATCAGGCTGGCCGGCATGCCGGCCATTTTAGCAACGTGAATTCCGAAGCTGTGCCGGCTGCCTCCCGGAGTAAGCTTGCGCAGGAAGATTACTTTTTGACCGACTTCTTTATGGGCAATATGAAAGTTACGGACCCGTGCCAGTTTATTTTCCAGCTCATTGAGCTCGTGGTAGTGGGTGGCAAACAAGGTCTTGGGATGCTCCGGCGTACTGTCATGAAGGTATTCCACGATGCTCCAGGCTATGGAAATGCCATCGTAGGTGCTGGTTCCACGGCCGATCTCGTCCAGCAACACCAGACTGCGGGCAGTCATGTTGTGCAGGATGCTGGCCGTTTCGTTCATTTCGACCATAAAGGTAGATTCCCCCGCGCTTAGGTTGTCGGAAGCGCCTACACGGGTGAATATCTTATCGGTCAGTCCGATCTGCGCCGAGGCGGCGGGAACAAAACTGCCCATGTGAGCCATCAAGGTAATGAGTGCGGTCTGCCGCAAAAGGGCGGATTTACCACTCATGTTTGGCCCGGTCAAAACAATGATTTGCTGTGTGTCGGGATCCAGTTCCAGGTCGTTGGCCACGTAGGTCTCTCCGGCAGGAAGCGTTTGTTCAATTACCGGATGCCGGCCTTCCCGGATCTGTAAGCGGGTATCCTCAAGGATTTCAGGCCGGCGATAATGATACCGGAGTGCATTTCCTGCAAAGCAAAGCAGGCAGTCCAGCCAGGCCAGCAATTGGGCGTTTTGCTGAATCACGGATATCTCCTGCTGCAAGCCTTCCAGCAAAGCATCGAACAAACGCAGCTCTATCTCCAGAATCTTTTCCTCTGCACCGGTGATTTTCTCCTCATATTCTTTCAGTTCGGGGGTAATGTAACGCTCCGATCCGGTAAGGGTCTGCTTACGGATCCAGTGATCAGGAACTTTATCGCGGTGCGTATGGGTGACTTCCAGGTAATACCCAAATACATTGTTAAAGCCCACTTTCAGTGAACTGATGCCAGTCGTTTCTGCTTCCTGTTGTTGCAACCGGGACAGGTATTCTTTACCGGAATGGGATATTTCCCGGAGTTCATCGAGCTGCGCATCCACTCCCGGGCGGATCAATCCGCCCTTGGCGGCCTGTACGGGAGGAGATTCGGTCATTTCATTTAAGATGCGGTCCCGTGTCTTCGCGCAGTCATCCAACTGTTCTGCCAGCCGCGTCAGGTAGGGTTCACCGGTGGGCAGCAGCAGTTCCCGGATCCCGCTTACCTGTTGCAATCCCCGGGCCAGCTGGAGCACTTCCCGTGGGGAAATTTTTTTCAGGGAGACCTTGGAAATGATTCGTTCCATGTCTCCAACCGGTTTGAGCAGTTCATTTAGCCGGGACGACAAGTTCTGTTCGCGGATCAGAAAGGACACGGCGTCGAGTCGCTCCCGGATCGGGATGATATCGCGCAAAGGAAAGATCATCCAGCGCTTGAGGGTTCTGGCACCCATCGGAGTCAGGGTGTGATCCAGCACGTCCCACAGGCATTTGCCATCCCCCGTGGTATTTTGCAGCAACTCCAGGTTGCGGATGGTGAAGCGATCCATCCAAAGGAATTCCTCCTGGTCGATCCGCCGGATGGCGGTCAGGTGGGCCAGATTGGGATGTTCGGTGTCTTTCAGATAATGGAGTGCCGCTCCCGCCGCAATGATGGCGGACTGAAGCCCTTCAATGCCGAAACCCTTCAGGGATTGGGTTTCAAATTGGCGGAGGAGCGTTTCGGTGGCATACGCCGGCTGAAACACCCATTCCTCCAAAGGACGGGTATAGGTGGCCTGAGCCATGGCGGCAAACGCCGCTTTCAACTCTTTTTGTTTGCCTCGGGGGTAGACGAGTTCTGCCGGTTGCAGGCTCTGAAGCAACTTATCCAGGTACTCGGTAGTGCCTTCCGCTACCAGGAATTCCCCCGTGGAAATATCCAGGAAAGCGATGCCGCTTTTATCTCCGTCCAGATACAGGGTCGCCAGGAAATTGTTGGTGTGATTTTCCAGCAGTTTTTCATGGGTGGCCAACCCGGGCGTGATCATTTCGGTAACGCCGCGTTTGACTACCCCTTTCGCCTGTTTGGGATCCTCCAACTGATCGCAAATGGCCACCCGGTACCCCGCCTTGACAAGTTTATGGAGATAGGTATCCAGGGCATGATGAGGGAAACCCGCCAGTTCCACGCTGGATGCCGCCCCGTTGGAACGTTTGGTCAGTACGATGCCCAACACCCCGGAGGCGATTACTGCGTCCTGGGCGAAGGTTTCATAGAAGTCACCCACGCGAAACAGCAGGATCGCGTCTGGATACCGCGCTTTAATTGCGCCATGTTGCTGCATCATCGGGGTGTCTGTCTTGGCTTTGGCCATAGAAGCAAAAATAGTAACAACTGGGTTTCTTTTCCTGCGGGGAATGTTTTTTTTCCGTGTTTACCGACGGAGGGCCCCGTTTTACCGATAATGGCAGTCTTGCGGCCTACTGGCCCTATGAAATCCCTGCCCCAATACCTAGTTTTGTGTAAAACTTAAACCATGACAGAGGAAAAAGAATTTTCCGGGCAGCGGTTACGCAGGGAAGCACGCGACCAGAAGCGGAAAATGCGGTGGGAACGGCAGATGCAGCGCCGTACGGCTCATTGCCGGCACATGCAGCATCATAGCAAGGTCTGGCTCGGCGTAGTCATTATCCTGGTGGGTGTGGTATGGCTGATCCAGGTGTTGGGCGTACCGATGCCCGGTTGGCTGTTCAGTTGGCCGATGTTGTTGGTGTTGTTCGGTCTGGCTTCCGCCATAGGGTCCCGGTTTCGCAATTTCGGATCTTTTGTATTGATTCTGATCGGCCTGGTTTTTTTGGGCCGCAACTTTATCTGGCCGGAATTGTCGCTGGAAAAATATATCTGGCCGATCGTCATTATCATGATCGGAATCGCCTTTTTAGTAAAAAGGCACAGGTGGGATCAGAAACGGGAATGGTTTCTGGAGACGCATCCTGAATTGAGGAACTGGCATGAGCAGTGGCATCAGCGGTGGGGCGGTCGTGAGTGGGAACAGCAGCATGCGCAGCGGCGGCAGGAACATCAGGGTGCCCTTGCGGAAGGGGAAGCGGAAGAGCAGATCGCCGAAGAGGGGAGTTCGGAGCCGGTGACCTCGCAGCCCAGGACCCGGCCGGATTGGCTGGATATTACCAATGTGTTTGGAGGGAGCCGCCGCAATGTCATTTCCAAAAATTTTAAAGGAGGGGATGTGGTCAATGTCTGCGGAGGCACTTTCCTGGACCTGACCCATGCCGATATCCAAGGCCGGGCGGTGATCGATGTGGTGGTCATGTGGGGCGGAATCAAGGTGGCTGTACCCCCCAACTGGCAGGTGCAGGTCAACGTGACTCATTTGTTGGGAGGGACGGATGTTCCGTCAGGCAGTAATCCCCAAATGCAGGATACCGATAAGGTGCTCATCCTGACGGGCGTAGTGATCATGGGTGGAATTGATATAAAAAATATCCTATAGCTTTTTTGCCTGGCTGAGGGTGCTCCCCGAAGCTGGATTGCATGAATACGGTCTAAAAATTGTCTTATGTATTGGTATATTGCAAAACTCGTGTATCAAATTCTGGTGTCCGACGGGAAGGAAGCCGCCCAGTTTGAAGAGCAACTCCGTTTGATTCAAGCCGAAAGCAAACAGGAAGCCCTGGACAAGGCGATGGCGCTCGGTGAACAGGAGGAGACGCTGTTCTATAATTACCGGGATCAGCCCGTGTATTGGAAGTTTCTGGATGTCGCTGAACTGCAATCCGTGCAGCAGCTTGACGATGGCCTGCAACTCTATTCGCATTTAGAGCAGCCGGAATATACCGAAGGCTATCTGGCCCTTTTGCAGCGCAAAGCCGAAAGTGTGCGTACCGATACGGAGACCCTGGTGTGAGAGGGAATAAACTATCCCGGTAGCTCATCCCCGGACGACCGGGGAGCGTCCAATATTACGGCCTGCCGCAACCCGGGCCGTATCCGTGTCCTTTTAAACCTGCAATGCCGTGGCCGAACCCTTAATTGCGCAACGAAGATTTTACCTGACATTTGTCATTTATTGGGTGATATGGACCATCATTCAGACCAGCCTGTTGCAATGGTACGGTTTGGAGGGCAAGATCGCGTTGGCCGATAGCGTGGTCACCTACGTGTTGCTGGCTCTTTTTTGTGTGACGGTATGCAATATCTTGACCTATTATGAGCCCACGCGTGATCTGCTGCTGTTTTTAATCATCCTGGCGGCCATTGCTACGGGTGTCTGGGGAGTCACCGACAAAGCCCTTTTGCAGTGGTTGGTATATCGCGACGGGCTACACGGTGAGTTGTTGACCAAATCGGTTCCTGTGCGTTTCTGCATTGCCTTTCTGCACATCGGCTGGATGATCATTATTACCCTGTTTTGGAAAAGAATAGAATCGGAACGGGAAGACCAGACCCGTCGGCATGATCTGGAAAAGATGTCCCGGGAGGCAGAACTATACAAACTCCGTCAACAACTGCAACCGCATTTTTTGTTCAACAGCCTGAATTCGATCAATGCGTTGATTCGCAGCCAGCCCACGGAGGCTCGGAAAATGGTCCACCAGCTGTCCGAGTTTCTGCGGGGTACCCTTAAACGGGAGGAGAACCAGATGATTTCTCTGGACGAGGAACTGCAGCACCTCAGGCTTTATCTGGATATTGAGAAAGTTCGGTTCGGGCACCGCCTGAAAACGACTTTTGATACCCTGGACGACACCCTGGTGTGCAAAGTGCCTCCCCTCGTGCTGCAGCCGCTTATGGAGAATGCCATTAAATTCGGGCTCTATGGGACCACCGGTGAAGTGACCATTGGCCTGAGAACCCGTTTGATTGACCATTACCTGGTGGCGGCGATCAAAAATCCCTTCGATCCAGAAATGCAGCTGCAGGACCACTCCGGAACAGGTTTTGGGCTGAAATCAATCCGGCGCCGGTTGTATCTGCTCTATGGCCGGGATGATCTCATGGAGATTAATCAGGAGAAAAACCTATTTGTTGTTATATTTAGAATACCACAGCCTTATGACTAAAGCACTCATCATAGACGACGAGCCTCTGGCCAGACAAGTAGTCAAAGAATATCTGGAGGCCTTTCCGGAAATTACATTAATGGCCGAGTGTAACGACGGCTTTGAAGCCATCAAGGCCATTACCCAGCATCAGCCGGATCTGATCTTCCTGGACATCCAGATGCCCAAAATTTCTGGTTTTGAAATGCTGGAATTGCTGGACGAGCCTCCCGGCGTCATTTTTACGACGGCCTTCGACGAATATGCCATCCGGGCCTTTGAGGCCAATGCCGTGGATTATCTGCTGAAACCTTTTTCGCAAGACCGTTTTTGCGCAGCTGTCCAGCGATATCTGGGACAGCAGGCAGAATTCCGCCAAAAAGTGCCGGCTGTGGTAGAAGCTGCGGGGAACCAGGGGCCGCTGCAGCGGATCGTGATCCGCGATGGAAGCAAGATCAAGATTATCCCTTTACAGGATGTCATTATGCTGGAAGCGGCGGATGACTATGTAAAAATTCATGCAGGTGAAGCCGTTTATCTGAAGAAAAAAACGATGTCTTCCTTTGAAAAGAGCCTGCCCGAAGAGCAATTTGTACGGGTACACCGGTCCTATATGATCAACATCAGCCAGATCACCCGCATTGATCCTCTGGAAAAAGAAAACCACGTCGCTTTGTTGAAAGCCGGCCCCCGGGTACCGGTCAGCAAATCCGGATACCAAAGGCTCAAGCAGGTGCTGGATATGTAGCCACTTAATTATACACCTTCACCAGGAAAACGTACGGCTGGAGTTTCTTCAGCTGATTTACCCGGCTGAGATGCTGCAGTCGGTTGGGACGAGACAGCAGTCCGTGCTTGTCAAAACTGCCCGGCAAGCTGTCCAGCATATCCAAGAGGAAACTGGATTTTACGGCGAAGGCGATATCATCCGAAGGAGACTGTTTGCCGGTAATCACCCCAAGGACCTGACCTGAAGCATCGATCAGCGGACCGCCGCTATTGCCCGGATTTACCGGAATGGAGATCTGGTATGAGTTGGAGTCTCCCCGGAAACCGGTCTCCGCGCTTACATATCCTTTCCCGTAGACGATTTCATCGCGTGGATATCCAAGCGTATATACCTCGTCGCCGAGGGGTACGGCACTTTTTCTCACGGTATAGGGGAGGGCCGGAAGAGAGAATGTGGAATCGGTGATCTTTAGTACGGCCAGATCCGACAGGGGATCCTGGTAGATCAGCGAAGCTCTCAAAGCCTCTCCTGCAGAGGTTTCTACATAAATGGAGTCTGCGCCTTTGATGACATGGGCATTGGTGGCAATATAGCCGTCGGTAGAAATGGCAAATCCGGTGCCTCCATATTGGCCGGGATCTGCAGGTGTCTTTTTCCCGGATTGCTGCATGCCATTAATGAGATCATTTTGGGAACGCTTGATGTTATCAATCTCCCGGCGAAGAATGGTATAACTGGTAATTTTGTGATTATTAAAACTACGGACAAACAGAACTCCCGATAAGGTAATCACCAGGGTAATTGCCGCGGCAATGCCTGCCGTTCTCCAGATAATTCTCTTCAGCGAAGGCGAATGGATATCCTGACCTCTATCGGCTGGGTTGGCCGGGGGCGTGGCGGCAATGCGTTCGTTTTCTGCTTTCCAGTCGGCAAAAGCTTTGTCCAGATCGGCTCCCAGATTTTTGTATTCTGCATAGCTGTCCAGGGATTGGCGGATCATCCGCTGCTCCTCCAGGATCTGGGCCATTCCAGGTTGTTGTTGACAGCGGGCCTCAAAGCGGATGCGTTCCTCCGCCGTCATGTCGCCGTCCAGGTAACGGCCGGCTTCTTCTACAAAACTGCGCGGGTCTTCCATCACAAACTTTCACTTGATTTATACTGGGTAAAGAATATTTTCCTAAGCCGGTTAAGGCATTTATACTTCTGGGTCTTGGCATTGTCGGGATTGGTATAGCCGAACTGTTCGGCGATCTCCTGCATGGATCGCTTTTTCAGATAAAAGGCCGTTAATAGTCCCTTGCAGGGTTCTCCCAACTTGTCCAGCGCCTTATCCATCATCGCGAATTCCTCCTCCCGTTTCCAATGGTCTTTGAGATCGTCGTCGAGGCCAGCTGGTGGTTCATCCTGGTGGGTACCGCCCACCAAAAAAGGCTCGCGTTGGTGTAATTGTTTGAGCCAGAGCCGGTAACAGACCGCATAGAGATACGTCTTTAGCTTACAATGCAGCCGGAACTCCGGGCTTTTTGCTTTGGCGTATACCACCATCAGACCGTCCTGAAATAAATCTCGGGCATCTTCTTCGCCTCCACTGTTGGTCGTCACCATATGGCATACCATCGGAAAAAAATCCCGGTATAACTGCCTGAGTGTCTTTGGTTCATGATTGGCCAGTCCTTCTAACAGATCCTGATCGATGGTATTTATATGCGGGCCTTTCACCGGTTAATACGCGTTTTAGGGTTTGGTAACCCAAAGTAATTAAAAAAAATCCTGATCGCACGGGTTACCTTTTTTTCGTTTGGGTATAAATTCTTGAAATAGCTTTTTTGAACGTTTAAAAAACCATGATTATGAAAAGTGTAATGAAAGTTGGCGTATTAGTTTTCGCCATGGGCCTGTTCCTGGCCGCTTGTAATTCCGGTACCAATTCTGGCAACGCTGCAGACAGCGCCAATACGGAAATGGCGGCTCCCGGAATGGATCAGACAGTACCTATGGATACCACGGTTCCCGCCGATACTTCGGCTGCACCTAGTGTGGACACCAGTGGCATGTAAGACATGCCATATTTTAATTTTTTTAACCGCCGGTCTGACGCCGGCGGTTTTTTGTGACATGAGACGGGTCATGGCTTCTCTTTGACGCCGGTGAATGGTTTAACCCCCAAGGCATGATCCTCTCTCATGGCTGACCAATGACCAGCAACTCGTGGTCCAGGACAGCGTTTACCGTGAAGTGACTCCAACCGTTTTCTACCCGGGGGGTGATGGACTGCCGGCTCACAAAACTCTGCACCTTTGCCCCATCCAGTCCTGAAGGAATTTTCACTTGAAGCTTTATCGGCCCCGAAGCGATTAGCTCGTGAATGGGAGCTCTCCAGGTAGCCGCATTGGTTAAGTGGATGATATGCAGAATGAGCCTTTTTTCCTGTCGATAGAGGTGATAATCGATCAATCCGGTGCCTTCGGCTTTTAACGGCAGGTTGTCCTTTACCGCCCATAAAAAGATATTTTTCAGCAGGTCGCCGTGATCCGGCAGATTATAACGGCTGAACTGCCTGTCTATATCTGCGGGAAGAAACACTATCCTTCCGCCCGAGGAGGTCTCTTTGAGAATCAGTCCGGGTATATCGGTTTTGGGAGTGCGCATCCAGGCCGTCTCAGGCGGATAGATCGGAAACTCCGGGATGAAGGTCATCAGCACCTGGGCATCCGCGTCTACCTTTAACGGCCAGAGCAATCCTCCATAAGGAAAGATATCGGTCTGTTCAAATCCCTTCAGGATAGGATGCCGTTTCCCGGTGACGGGCGGCTCATTTTTTTCGTGAGGTCCTCTCATCTGGGACCGCAACTCAGGGGTAAGCCGCAGGTAAGTATGGTGCGTATTGTTTCCTTGCTGTTCCCGGATGGCATCCCTCACCACGGCTTCCAGATGGACGCCCCACAAGTCTCCCAGGGCATAATCTTCTCGCATGGTGCCCGATTCGTCATAAAGGCTCGTTTGGCCGGTGGCTACGATGCTTCCTCCCTGGTCCGCGAAACGCCTTACGGCAGCCAGTTGGCTGTCGGTCATGAGTGCCACATTAGGCAGCACCAGCAGGGAGAACAGACCGGCATCCCGGTCGATGTGATCTGCATGGACGGGTAAATACGGAATTTTAGCCCGGATGAGGGCTTCGGTGACACCCTGCCAGGGCATATCTACGAGTTCCCTGGCGGCATCTCGTCCATAGTAGTCATTGTTGTCCTGGGACCAGACCACCCCCACGGTCGCCACTGGGGTTCGGTGTACCAGATATTGTTCATGGGCGCTATACCATTGCAGCACCGGATCCGCGGTATGATACATTCTGCGGTCCTCGTGATAGGCACTCACCATATGCCACCACGGCTGTATGCCTCCGGCGAACCCTTCCAGCATCCACATCCTGGCTTCGGCAGGGGGTTTGCTGGCTAGTCTGAATGTCGGCCTTCCACTTTGATAAAGGGCCATGCTTTCGGGCACCAACTTGTCCCATCCCAAAAGACCGTGCAGTTGTTTACCGATATCGCCGTTGTGCTGGAATCCGGAAAAGTCGCTCCTGGACTGATTATCCAGCATAATAAGATCTGCCCTTTTGCATATCTCCTTGTAATCCCTGAAGGTATGGCTTTGGGAGCTTACCGAACCGCTGTTCATCCCGGCCCATATGCACTGGGGACCGCCTGCGGATTTGGTGACCCGGTTATTTAACTCCCAGAGTTCTATCCTTCTGTCGTAATTCCAGCGGATCCATTGCCGGTACACCGCGTCGTCCCAATCTTTCTTTAAAGGAATGTGCTTTCCCGTTTTATCCCGGAATTTCTTTTGACAATTTTCGCAATAGCAAATGGTGTCGCGCCCCAGCCCGCTCCAACTATTGTCGGTGAAGCCTTCGGGATGGTACATCGCGATAATTTCCCGCATGATAGAAGGAATGTATTCCTCGTAATACGGACTATTGACACAGGAAAGATATAACTCAGCGGCCTTGAGCGGGTTTCCGGTGCGGTCGCGGGCAAACCAGTCGGGGTGGGCTTTGTACAGGTCTTCATGTGCCCTGCTGGAATCCATGCGGGCAAAGACCACCAGGCCATCTTCATGCGCCGCGCGGGAAATTTCCCCGAAGAGGTCCCGGTCTCCCAGATAAGTCGCCTTGTGTTGAAGCGGGATTTGGGTGGGGTAATAGGCTACGATGCCCCCTGCATTGACAACGACCCCCTGGGTGTGTGTCTCTTTCCAGAATTTACGCCACCAGGGGATGTCATAACGAGGCGGATCATTCTCCGTGATATTGATCTGCCCCCAGCGGGTGATCCGGCGGTACCAGGGCGCCTTTTCTTCAGGGAGGTAGATGAGGTCACCGGCGGTCACCGGAGTGAGTCTCATACCGGCCACGACTGCCGCCCCGACGGCTGATTTTTTCAGGAAAGATCTTCTGCCGGCGCCCGGCTCGGCAGCTTTTTGCGCATCCATAGCTTGAGATTTTGTATGGTCCTTGAATTGCGCTTAAAGATAGGGCGTTAATTTAATCCGGATTCCCCTAATGTGAATCGCGTAGGGACCGAGCCGTGTCCAAGAGCCGGATGTCTCCTCCGTGCCACCATGGGGTCCCAAACCTCGGAGAAAGCACCTGCTGAAGCGGGTAAGGCACGTAATTGGTTTCAGGTCAATGATTTATCGTCCCTCCAAAGGGCGGGTAAGAAAGGTGGCGGCTGGGGACCCGGCTGGTTTGGGTCGCCGGATTTTCATAAAAAATGAGACCGGTATTGTTTTTTTGAAGATCACTGCCTATCTTTGCACCGTTAATAGAGTAATCACATGGCTACCCGGTTCTATTTTTTCGATTATTATTTTTATTTCTTCGAAAAGGAGAACTGAGGTGACGTGTCCGAATAAACGTATTGCAAAAGGCCTCAGATGAAGATTCTGAAGCCTTTTTTTTTGACCTAAATTCATCAAGTTGATACCAAGGCACACCTATTACGCCAATTATTTTTTTTACTTCTTTATGGAAAAAGAGGGCGGGAAGGCTGTGCAATAAATCATGGAAAGCACATGGATCCCGCCCCAGCAGAGGCGGGATTTTTTATTCGTTAAAAACCAATGATCGATTTTTACCATGTCGTTAAAAATTGCCATTCAAGGCGTTGAGGGTTGTTTCCACCAGGTGGCGGCGCGCCACTATTTTGGTCCGGATATGGACATTGTGCCCTGTACCAGTTTTCCGGCCTTGACCCGGTGCGTGTCCGGCGGCCAGGCGGATATCGGGGTGATGGCCATCGAAAACTCCATTGCGGGGAGTATCCTGCCTAATTATCACCTGCTGCAACAAGCTAATCTGTTTGTGGTAGGAGAAATCTATCTGCATATCAGCCAGCATTTGATGATGCTTCCGGGTCAGAGTCTGGACGACATTAGAGAGGTGCATTCTCATCCGATGGCGCTGTTGCAATGCATGGAATATCTGGAACAGCATCCCCAGTGGCGGTTGGTAGAAACGGAGGATACGGCGCTGAGCGCCAGAATGATTCGCCAGCATAAAGCCAAGCATATTGCGGCGGTGGCAGGAACCCTGGCCGCAGAACTCTATGAGCTGGACCTGGTGGCCCCCAACATCCATACAGAAAAGAAAAATTACACGCGGTTTCTGGTGCTGAGTCGCGAAGAAAACGGCGCCGGCTCGCAGCCTCCCAATAAATCGTCAGTTTATTTTCAGACGCCCAATACGCATGGCAGCCTCGCCAAGGTGCTCACCTGCATTGCCGAGGAGGGAATTAATCTGTCCAAGCTACAGTCTTTTCCGGTGCCGGGCGGAGAGTGGCATTATTTTTTTCATGCCGATATGGAGTTCGGCGATGTAGCCCAGCACCACCGCGCCGTAAAAATGATCGGTGCCCTGACCGAAAGATTTCGCGTGCTCGGTGTATATCAAAAGGGCGTCACGATACAAAATGAAATTGTCGACGATAAAAGCATTCTTCATGGTACAGCCTAAAACAGCGGCGCGCTTGGCGCCGATCCGGGAATATTATTTTTCCGGGAAATTGCGGGAGATCGAGACACTGAACGCTCAGGGCCCGAGGGTGATTAATCTGGGCATCGGAAGCCCGGACTTGCCCCCACACCCCGAAGTAGTGCGCACTTTGCACGAAGCGGCTTTGCGACCGGATACCCATGCCTATCAAAGTTACAAAGGTGCGCCGGCTTTGCGTAAAGCCTTTGCCGGCTGGTATGACCGCAGCTACGGCGTGTCTTTGAACCCGGACACGGAAATCCTGCCACTCATTGGTTCCAAGGAGGGTATCGTCCATATCAGCATGACCTTTCTGAGTGAAGGCGACCAGGTGCTGGTGCCGAATCCGGGTTATCCTACCTATCGGGCGGGTACCCTGTTGGCCGGCGGGATTCCGGTGGATTATGATCTAAAGGCCGATCAGGGCTGGAAACCTGACCTCGCCGCGCTTGCCGGAAGAGACTTGAGCCGGGTGAAACTCATGTGGGTGAACTATCCGAATATGCCTACCGGCGCCCGTCCGGACAATGCTTTTCTGGAGGAACTGATCGATTTTGCCCGCACCCATGACATCCTGTTATGCCATGATAATCCCTACAGTTTTATTCTGAACGATCATCCGGTCAGCTTGCTGCAGTTTGGAGGTGCCCTCGATGCGGTGCTGGAACTGAATTCACTCAGCAAATCCCATAACATGGCCGGCTGGCGTATTGGCATGCTGGCGGGGAGAGAGGATCTGATCAGCGAGGTATTGCGGTTTAAAAGCAATATGGATTCCGGGATGTTTTTGCCCATGCAGCTCGCGGCTGCAAGGGCGTTGGAACTGGATGATTCCTGGTACAGGGAGATGAATGCGACCTATGGCCGCAGAAGAAACAAGGTCTATGACTTGCTGGACCAGCTGGGTTGCCATTACCAGAAAGGGCAGTCTGGAATGTTCGTGTGGGCAAAGGTGCCGGAGGGTTATGCGGACGGATACGGCCTCAGCGATGAAATTCTGTATAAGGCCCGGGTGTTTATTACGCCCGGAGGAATCTTCGGCAGTAACGGGGACGGCTATATCCGAGTCAGCCTGTGCTGTCCTGAAGAAGTTTTTGACGAAGCGATCACCCGTATTCAACAAATGGTACCCGCTACACCGGGAACCGCTCAATCAACCAAGGAAGCATGACCATCACAATTGTGGGCGTCGGATTGATCGGCGGCTCTATGGCTATCACCCTGAAAGAAAAGGGATTTGCCGATGAAGTGATCGGCGTCGGGCGGCGGGAAAGCAGCCTGGATAAGGCATTGCAACTTGGCCTGATTGATCGAAAAGCGACCCTGGAAACGGCCATGAAGGATTCGGAACTGATCATTTTGGCAGTACCGGTAGATGCACTGATGGAAATGCTTCCCGGCGTGCTGGACCGGGTAACCGATCAGCAGGTGATCATAGACGTAGGATCCACCAAAGAAAAATTCCTGGAACGGATCAAGCATCATCCGAAACGGGGTCGTTTTGTGGCGACCCATCCCATGGCCGGAACAGAATATTCCGGTCCGGAAGCGGCCGTGCCGGATCTTTTCGAAGGAAAAAGTTGTGTGCTTTGCGACGGAGCAGACAGCGACGCGGATGCGGTATCGCTGGTACGCCGGATGTATGACGTACTGGGCATGCGCATCGTCTGCATGGATGCGGTGTCCCATGACCTGCATACGGCTTACGTGTCCCATATTTCCCACATCACCTCGTTTGCTCTGGCGTTGACAGTGCTTGAAAAGGAAAAAAAGGAGGAAGCCATTTTTGAACTGGCGAGCGGCGGTTTTGCCTCCACGGTCCGGCTGGCCAAAAGCTCTCCGGATATGTGGGTACCTGTCTTCCGTCAAAACCGCCACAATGTATTGGATGTGCTGGATGAGATGATCCACCAGCTCAATCATATGAGCACGTTGCTAAAACAGGAACGGTATGATGAGTTCTATGCGCTGATTCAGCAGGCCAATGAAATCCGCAAAATCATTCATTAAATTATCCCGGCCGGTTTTAGCACAGGGGTCGGGTACAATACAAGGAATAACTGTTTAACTTTTTAACTTTGACAATTATGGAACAAACAGCCACCGCTCAGGCCGTATGGCAGAAACTGGCTCACAAAGAGCCGGTCGTGGTATCGGGACCCTGCAGTGCGGAGACGGAGTTGCAGGTACTGGAGACCGCTATTCGCCTGGCAAAAACCGGTAAAGTCGATATGCTGCGTGCCGGCATCTGGAAGCCGCGTACTAAACCCGGGAATTTTGAAGGGGTAGGTGCAGAGGGACTTCCCTGGCTACAGAAAGCCCGGGAGATTACCGGCCTGCCTTTTGCCGTAGAAGTCGCCACAGCCAAACATGTAGAGGAAAGCCTGGCCCATGGGGTCGACATTCTCTGGATCGGCGCCCGAACCACTGTGAATCCGTTTTCCGTGCAGGACGTGGCCGATGCCCTGCGGGGCGTGGAGATTCCGGTGCTGGTGAAGAATCCGATCAATCCGGACCTCGATCTTTGGATTGGGGCGATTGAACGGCTGCAAAAAGTCGGGATCACCCAAATCGGCGTGATCCATCGCGGGTTTTCCAACTATGGAAACACCGAATTCCGCAACGCACCCATGTGGCACCTGCCGATCGAGCTGAAACGGCGCCTGCCCGAATTGCCGATTTTTTGTGATCCGAGCCATATCTGCGGAAGGCGGGACGGCTTGCTGGACATTGCCCAGAAGGCAGTAGATCTGGATTATGACGGACTGATGCTGGAGTCTCATATTGACCCGGACAAAGCCTGGAGCGATGCCAAACAGCAGGTCACTCCGGAAGCGCTGGCCGAGCTGCTCTCCCAGATCGTGTGGCGGCATGAAACCAGTCAAAAAGCAGAGTTTCTCAATGCCCTGGCTACTTTCCGCGAACAGATCAATCAGATTGATGATGAGATCCTGACGTTGCTGGGCAACCGGATGAAAGTATCGGAAAAGATTGGCTTGTATAAAAAAGAGAATAACATTACGATCCTGCAGACCAATCGCTGGAATGAAATTCTGGAGAAAAGCATCAAAAAAGGCGCAAAGCTGGGCCTGACCGAAGACTTTATTTTAAAGTTGCTGGATGCGGTTCATCTGGAATCCATCAACAGGCAGAACAGGGTCATGAATCGCCAGGATCATCAAACCTCTTAACGCTAAACCGGATCGGGTGAAGACAAGACAATATCATTTTTCCGGCACCCCGATGGATTGCCATTTTGGTGCCTCGGTCAGCCGGCTGGATCAATATGTACAGCCGGCGCGTACCGTGCTGATTGTGGACGAACAGGTGGATCATTTTCATGGAGATAAGTTCGCCGGTTGGCGCAAGATCGTGGTCCCCAGCGGCGAGGCGAGCAAAGATCTGCGGGTGTTTCAGCAGGTCATCGACCAGCTCATCGCCCTGGAAGCGGATCGGAAAACCTGGGTGATAGGAATCGGTGGCGGGGTAGTGACCGATCTGGCGGGATTTGTGGCCAGCGTGTATATGCGGGGCGTGCCCTATGCATTTGTGCCTACCACGCTGCTGGCGCAGGTAGATGCTGCCGTGGGCGGAAAGAACGGGGTGAACTACGGGGCATATAAAAATATGCTGGGTGTGATCCGTCAACCCGCTTTTCTGTTATTCGACACCCAGCTGCTGGAGACGCTGCCCGCCGCAGAGTGGCATAATGGCTTTGCCGAGATCATCAAATATGCCTGCATTTGTGACGCAGAGATGTTTGACCTGCTGGAGACTCATGCTGCACAGGCGTTGTCCCACGATCCGGCGATCATTGATCAGCTTGTGGCGCGTTCCGTGGACATTAAGTGCCAGATCGTCGCCGAAGATGAATTTGAAAGCGGTCAGCGACGGCTGCTTAATTTCGGCCATACCGTAGGGCATGCCGTGGAAAAACTGGAAGGAATTGCCCACGGCCAGGCTGTTGCCAAGGGCATGGCCGTGGCGGCAGCTTTTTCCCGGGCATTGAGCGGGCTGGACTCCGGGGTGGTGACCCGGGTGGTTCGTTTGCTGGAACAGTATCATCTTTCTGTGGACATTCATAGCGACCCGGCAGCCATTGCCCGGTATTTCCGGATGGATAAAAAGCGGGAAGGCCAGATGATCCATTTCATCCTGCTAAAAGCCATAGGAGAGGCGGTGGTAGAGCCGCTGGCTCTTGAGCGGTTATCCGCCTTGTTGCATCAAACCTTACAACCCGCCTGAAGAGCAAAACCATAAAAAAGGAATCGAAGACTATGGAGGTAATTATATCGCCGGGTACCATTGAAGGGAGGGTGGCGGCCAATGCATCGAAAAGTGCGATGCAGCGAGCAGTGGCTGCGGCTTTGTTGGCGAAAGGGAAAAGCATTATTTATAATCCGGGTAAAAGCAATGACTGCCTGGCTGCCCTGGATGTCGCGGCCAAGCTGGGCGCGGAAATCCGGTACATCCAGGACAGAATTGAGATCACCGGTAAAGGCATTCATCCCACGGTGGAGGAGATCAATTGTGGTGAGTCAGGCCTCGGCATCCGGATGTTTACTCCAGTGGCAGCGCTGGCGAGCGAGCCGCTGACCATACTGGGCAGCGGCAGTCTGAATACCCGCCCGGTGCGCTTTTTTGAGGAGGTGCTGCCCCGCCTGGGGGTCCGTTGCACCACACGGGACGGCATGCCGCCCATTGCGATACAGGGGCCTTTGGAAGCCCGCGATATTGAAGTGGATGGATCGCTGAGTTCCCAATTTCTGACGGGTTTGCTGATGGCCTACGGGGCCGCTGCAGAAAACAAGACCATTACCGTCCGGAATCTCAAAAGCAAGCCGTATATCGATTTGACCCTGCAACTGATGCAACATTTTGGCGTCAAGGTGGAACACGAGCACTTTGAACGGTTTTATTTCGGCGAGAAGCAGCATTTCCGGGCCTGCGATTATACGGTGGAGGGAGACTGGAGCGGCGCTGCTTTTTTGCTGGTGGCAGGGGCCATCGGCGGACAAGCGGAAGTCGATAACCTCAATGTGCGGTCGGCTCAGTCCGATAAAGCAATCCTGCAGGCCCTGGAAAGTGCCGGAGCCCGCGTGATGCAGGGGATGTTCACGGTCCTGGTGGAGCATGCCTCCCTGCAGGCCTTTTCTTTTGATGCCACGGATTGTCCCGACCTGTTTCCTCCGCTGGTGGCGCTGGCTGCCCATTGCTCCGGGGAAAGCCGCATCCAGGGGGTGAACCGGCTGGCTCATAAGGAAAGTGACCGGGGAAAAACCCTGCAGCAGGAGTTTGGCAAGCTGGGGGTCCGGATTGATCTTGAGGGAGATCTGATGCGGGTATACGGCGGGGAAGGGATCCGTGCGGCGGACGTCTTTTCGCATCATGACCACCGCATCGCGATGGCCTGCGCCACAGCGGCGATAAGGGCCAGCGGACCGATCCGCATTAGCGCCGCCGAAGCAGTGAACAAGTCTTACCCGGAATTCTGGAATCACTGGCAGAAACTGGGAGGGCGCGTACAGGCCATTGCCCCCACAGACCGGGGTGTGGTGCAGGAATAATAGACCGGTAGCACAGATTTAAAACGTTAATCAATGAACTCATTTGGCAGATTATTTCGCGTCCATATTTTCGGCGAGTCCCATGGGGAAAGTGTGGGTGTGGGCATAGACGGCTGCCCGGCCGGCTTGCCGCTGGACCCCGTCAACTTTTCGGCGGATCTGGAAAGAAGGAGGGGAGGCGCCAAAGGCACCACGCCCCGCAAAGAGGAAGACCGGCCGATTTTTAAATCAGGCCTTTTCCAGGGACACACCACCGGTGCGCCGTTAACCATTCTTTTTGAAAATAACAATACCCGTTCAGCGGATTATGAAAGCTTGCGGGCGTTTCCCCGTCCGGGGCATGCTGATTTTGTGGCCACCGAAAAATTCGGGGGATTCGAAGACTACCGGGGAGGAGGCCATTTCTCGGGCCGGCTGACCGTAGGGTTGGTGGCCGCCGGTGTGATTGCCAAAAAAGTACTCGGAAACATCCGCGTAGCTGCCGTACTCAAAGAGATCGGCGGCGATACCGATCTGGAAGCGGGCTTGCAGAAAGCCATCGCAGCCAAAGACTCGGTGGGCGGCATCGTGGAATGCGGAGTGGAAGGACTACCGGTCGGACTGGGAGAGCCGTTTTTTGATTCGGTGGAGTCATTGCTGGCCCATGCCGCCTTTTCTATACCGGCCGTACGGGGCGTTGAATTCGGTACCGGTTTTGCTGCGGCACGCATGTTCGGTTCCGCCCATAACGATGCGATCCTCGACGAAACGGGCAAAACACGGACCAACCATGCGGGCGGCGTGGTTGGGGGAATCACCAACGGAAATCCCCTGGTTTTTCGCATTGCCATCAAGCCGACTTCCTCCACCCCCCGGATCCAGGAAACCTTTAACCGACAAAGTGGTCAGGTGGAGCCCTTTAGTGTAAAGGGAAGGCACGATCTGTGCATTGCCCTGAGGGTGCCCGTCGTGCTGGAGGCTGTCACCGCCCTGGTGTTGGCTGACCTGCTGTTGTTGGAACAGCAACGCGGCCGTCGCTGGGCCTAAACCTTTGCCACCTGCCTGTCAGGCGCTGGCGGCCGGAACGTTCCCTGGCGTTTGGCCGTGATCGCCCGAGCGAATTCCAGGAATTCCCCGATGAATGCAGTGACCTGGCCGCCGAATTCGGCGGTCACCTTCAGATCCTCCGTGATCGTATCCTGCACTTGAGGGATAAGCAATTTTCGGGGCATCGGATAAGCCATAATCGCCAGGATCAGGTGTTGCAGCTGATGAGAGGCGTTGATGCCGCCTAATCTTCCGGCCGAAGTCGCCACCACAGCGATGGGTTTGCCACTCATTTGCCGGCCAAAATAATCCACGGCATTTTTAAGGACACCGGAATAGCTGCCCGCATATTCGGGGGAGATGAACACCATCGCATCTGCCCGCTGAATCTTTTCTCCCAGGGATCGCACCGAAGCAGTGGGGTCAGGATGAACGCCGTAGCGTTCCTCCATCATAGGCAGGGGATAGTCCATCAGATCGGCTAGCTCTGCGTCGACCCCTGTTTCCCGGTTTAGCTTATATTGTAACAGATAAGCAGCCTTGTGTGACTGCCTGCCCAGGCGGATGCTGCCGAGCAGCAATAGTACTTTTAAGGGTTGCATCAGTTAATTTTTTGTGCACTAAAGGGAGAGAGACGCCCCTGCCGCTTTTGCTGCAGGGCCAGATCAGCGGAGTAACTGCCGCTGCCCAGCATGATTAGGGCGACAGCGATTCCGATTCCGAGCAAATGGTACTCGAATCCTTCTCCGGAATTTTTTCCCGACCAGTTCATAAAAAATCCGTAGGAGAGATGTACCGACAGCATAGCGCCCAGCAGGAAGACCCCTTCCAGGAACGCCATAATTCGACCCCAGAATCCTACAAGCAGGGCCAGGGAACCAAACGAAGTGATCAAAATAGCACCGAGGGCAACCCACCCCGGAAGGTGCAAATACTCGGTGAAGGTGGTCATGGTCGCTTCAAACCCCGCCCCGCCGAACCAGCCTAGGAGCAGCTGTAAACCATGCGGCAACATGATAAGTGCCAGGGTGATGCGAAGGATAAAGGCTACCGGAGTAGCGGTGGTCGTGGTGATCTTATTCCACATAGTCAAAATTTGTATGATTAATAATGGTATATACAATAGATAAGGTAAAAAAATTTTATCCACGAAGCCGGTCCAGGAAATCGTTCAGCTGCCGGGCCTCTTCTTCGGTGAGGCGCCCCTGGATCTGGCTGTACATTTCGGTAAGTTTGCCCTCGATTTCATCCATCAGGGCCAGGCCTTCCGGCGTAATGCGGATGTCGACCTTTCGCCGGTTCTCCGGGCACAATTCCCGGGTCAGCAGTCCTTTTTGCCGGAGTTTTTCCACCAGGCGGGTGGCATTGCTCATCCGGTCCAGCATACGCTGCTGAATATCGCAGAGGTTCGCATAACCGCTGGGGCTTCCCCGAAGAATACGCAGCACATTATATTGCTCCGGAGACAGCTTAAAGGGTTTGAGCACCTGGTTGGTGCGGGCATTCAGCCACCCTCCGGTGAACATGATATTCAGGTTCGCCTTGTGCAATTGACTTTTAAAAGCCGATTGTTTTATTTCCTCCTCAATCCTCATCAGTCAATTTACTGTTGTATCTACAACAAAGGTACCAATAATCGCAAAAAAAGCAAGATATGATAAAAAAAATTTTCCGTCAGGCGGCTGGTGGCGGGTCCTGATCCTTGAAATGATGATGGAATTGCCTGAGATACCGAAATGTCATGATGACATGGATGGCGAGCAGTCCCATGCATCCCATCAGGGTCAGCATAGAGGCTTTGAGGAACTGTTCCGGCACTTGGGTTGAAGTGCTGACTTGATGAAGCATGTCCTGGTCGATCAGCCTCCAGGTCAGAATCCCGGTGACGATCCCCGCAAATAACAGGGTCACTACGGCATTGACCTTGATCCAGTCTTTAAGGCGGTATCTGAGGAAATTTCCCTTGACCATCACGTACCGGGCAAATACAGCGGCCAGGTTCGTATACAGCAGCATGCAAAGGCCCATGAAAACCGGCAGCAACAATCGGGGGCTAAAGCCCATCGCCGCAAAAAAAATCAACATCGAGAACAAAAGCAATATGGCAATCAGGTTGTCGATGCTCCCCAGGATCCGGTAAAACAAGTACTTTTTCTTTTTCTTGACCTCCATAACAAAATCTCCACGGATTATTCTTGGCTAATCGTCAGTTGTAATTCCTCCAGTTGAGCGTCGTCTACCGGCGCCGGTGCATCCAGCATCACGTCTCTGCCGGCATTGTTTTTCGGGAAGGCGATAAAGTCCCGGATGCTTTCACTGCCACCCAGGATCGCGCAAAGCCGGTCAAACCCAAAGGCAATGCCTCCGTGGGGAGGCGCTCCGTATTCAAAGGCCCCCAATAGGAAGCCGAACTTTTGCCGCGCTTCTTCGGGCCCCATGCCCAGAGCGGCAAACATTTTTTCCTGCAGGTCGCGCTGGTGTATCCTGATAGATCCGCCGCCTATTTCCTGCCCGTTAAGGACCATGTCATAGGCGTTAGCCCTAATCTCGCCAAAACGGCTGGGATCGTCCATCAGAGGGATATGGGCCAGTTTCGGGGACGTAAAAGGATGATGGCGCGCTACCCACCGCTGTTCGGGTTCGGCGTATTCAAAAAGCGGAAAGTCCAGCACCCATAACGGGCGGAACACCTGTTTGTCCCTCAAGCCGAGCCGCTCTCCCATTTCCAGGCGCAGTTCGCTCATGGCTTTGCGCGTTTTTTCTTCGTCTCCGGCCAGAATAAGTATCAGATCACCCGGGGTAGCTTCGCAGGCTTCCGCAATCGCCCGCAGCACCTCCGGGGACAGGAATTTATCTGCGCTGCTCTTCAGGACCCCATCGGTTTGATATTTTATATATACCAGCCCCTGCATTCCGATCTGGGGGCGCTTGACCCATTCGGTCAGGGCATCAAGCTGTTTGCGGCTGTAGGATGCACAACCCGGGGCGGCAATGCCGACCACCAGGGCTGCTTCGTCGAACACGCGAAATCCATGCCCCCGGGTCTTTTCTGCCAAATCCTTCAGTTTCATCTCAAACCGGATATCGGGTTTGTCGTTACCGTAATCACGCATGGCTTCATCCCATCTCATCCGGGGAAAGGGGCGCGAAGGAGGGGTCCCGGTGACTTGCTGCAGTACCGCTGCAATCAACCCTTCAAATAACTGCAGGATATCTTCCTGTTCCACGAAGCTCATTTCACAATCCAGCTGGGTGAATTCGGGCTGGCGATCGGCACGCAGGTCTTCGTCCCGGAAACATTTGACGATCTGATAATACCGGTCATAACCGCTGACCATCAGCAGCTGCTTAAAAGTCTGAGGAGACTGGGGCAGTGCGTAAAACTGTCCGGGATTCATGCGAGAAGGCACCACAAAGTCCCTGGCACCTTCCGGGGTGGATTTGATGAGAAAAGGCGTTTCAATCTCCAGAAACCCCCGGGCATCCAGGTAATTACGCAGGATACGGTTCACCTGATAGCGCAGCGCCATATGCCGTTGGAGGGAAGGCCTGCGCAGGTCCAAATACCGGAAACGCATGCGAAGATCTTCGCCGCCATCGGTCTCATCCAGGATCGTAAAAGGAGGTACCTGCGATGTATTGAGGATCGTGAATGCCTCCACCGTGATTTCAATGTCCCCGGTGGCTAGCGCAGGATTTTTGTTGCTGCGCTCGGTTACGGTGCCGGTCGCTTGTAATACATATTCCCGGCCCAGGGAATGAGCCTCCAGCTCATGATTTAAAGCTTCGCCGAACAACAATTGAGTGATGCCGTACCGGTCGCGAAGATCCACGAAGGTGATGCTTCCGAATTTACGGATATGCTGGATCCATCCGGCGAGCGTAACCGTTCGCCCCAAGTCTTTCATGCTGAGTTCACCGCAGGTATTTGTCCGGTACATGATGTGGAATTATGATTTTGGCGCCGTCGCCGATTAGGGGGAGGCGATATAAAGACTGCAAAATTAGCAAAGCAAGATCACTTGGGAAGCATAAATTCTCTATAGCGGGAGAATAAAAAAACGGATAGAAAGCCATGCTTCCCATCCGTTGTAAAGGCAGGCAAAAAAAATAGGTTATAGGCAAATCTGTTTTTCGACCATCATTTTACGCAGGTTAATCAGCCCATAGCGCATTCTGCCCAGCGCGGTGTTGATGCTTACGTGCGTCTGATCCGCAATTTCTTTGAAGCTGAGTCCTCCGTAATGCCTCAGGATAATGACCTCTCGTTGCTCAGCAGGCAACATATGCAACATTTTACGAACCCGTTCGTGGCTTTGCCGCGTGATCATCACCTCTTCTGCACAAGGATCGGCGAAAGGAAGCACATTGAAAATATCCTTATCATCGCTGGTCCGGATCACCGGGGTGCGTTTGACCCGCCGGAAATGATCCACACAGAGATTATGCGCGATGCGCACCGCCCATGGAAGGAATTTCCCTTTTTCCGTATACCGTCCGGAACGGATCGTGTCAATGATCTTGATAAAGGTTTCCTGGAAAATATCCTCGGCCAGGTACTGATCCCTCACCAACAGCACAATGGATGTAAATAGCTTTTCCTTGTGTCTGTGGATAAGTTCCGACAATGCTTCTTCGTCTCCGTCGTTGTACAGTACAATGAGCTCCTGATCACTTAATTTGCAAAGAATTGGCATAAACTTTCGGATTTCGGGTTAGTTGGGTTTTATGGCAACTAATTAAAAGAGTAAAGCTTATGCGATAAGGTTGGCTTAGTATTTAAAAACTATTAAATAAATGTTAATTCTTGCAGTTGCAAATATAAGCGTATCCTTTAAACTAACAAATTTTTTCGGTCGTCCGGCCCATAGGAAACAGGGATCGCGGGATTGCTTGACGGAATTGCTCCGCTCGGCAGGAAATAGGCAGCGGGCGGTTGGCTGACCTTTTTTACCTTTGGGGGGCATGAGTACGATACAGACCAGACCGGGTCGAAAAAGCCGCCCGGATCGCCAGACAGATCACACCCGAGAAGGTATTTTTATAAAGGGAGCCCGGATTCATAACCTGAAGAATATCAGTGTCACCATTCCCAGAGGAAAACTGGTGGTGGTCACCGGGGTGTCCGGATCAGGTAAATCTTCGCTGACCATGGATACGCTTTTTGCAGAAGGCCAGCGGCGTTATGCGGAAAGCCTGAGCGCCTATGCCAGGCAGTTTCTGGTACGCATGGACAAACCGGATGTGGACTACATTAAGGGCATTTGTCCCGCCATCGCGATCGAGCAGCGGGTGATCACCCGCACACCCCGCTCTACAGTAGGGTCAATGACGGAGACCTACGACTACCTGCGTCTGTTGTTTGCCCGGTTGGGCCGGACCTATTCGCCGGTATCCGGACAGGAAGTAAAAAAGCAGGAAGTCAGTGATGTGGTCGATTTTATTACCCGCCTTCCGGGAGGAACCAAGGTGCAGATTCTGGTGCCTTTTCCCCACACGAAACGCAAGATCGATGAGGAACTTCAGGTCATCCTTCAACAGGGCTTTTCCCGGCTATATGCGCCCGGCAAACCTCAGGGGGCTATGTACCGGATAGAGGATCTGCTGGAGGACAAACGCTGGAAACCCGGTGCAGATACCTATGTGCTGGTAGACCGGCTCGTGGTAAAGTCCTTCGACGAGGATGACACCCATAGGCTGGCAGACAGCATACAAACCGCATTTTATGAAAGCGGGGGAGACTGCATCCTGGCGGTGGATGGGGATCAGATTCACCGGTTCTCCAACCGGTTTGAACTGGACGGGATGCGTTTTGAACCGCCGGTACCTAATCTTTTTTCTTTTAACAATCCTATAGGCGCTTGTCCCCATTGTGAAGGATTTGGCCAGGTGCTGGGCATTGATCCGGATCTGGTGATACCGGACAAACGGTTAAGTATATACGAAGGAGCGATCGCCTGCTGGCGCGGAGATAAGATGAAAGCCTGGAATGAAGCACTCATCAAGAGTGCCCGCAAGTTTGATTTTCCGATTCATAAGCCGGTAGCGGATCTCACTGCCGAGCAGTATAAAACCTTATGGAAGGGCAACGCTTATTTTGACGGGATCGACGAGTTCTTCCGCATGGTGGAAGACAACCTCTATAAAGTGCAATATCGGGTGTTGCAGTCGAGATTCCGGGGCCGAACGCCTTGTCCGGTCTGCGGGGGAAGCCGCTTACGGCCCGAGGCGCTGTATGTCAAAGTCGGAGGCCGCGACATTGCCCAACTGGTTGACCTTCCGGTCAAAGACCTCCAACAATGGTTTGACACGCTGGAGTTAAATAGCTATGATGCAAAGGTGGGCCAGCGCATTGTTCAGGAAATCCGACAGCGGTTGGAGACGCTGCTTGATGTCGGGCTCGGCTATCTCACCCTGAACCGGGTAGCCAATACGCTCAGCGGGGGGGAAAGTCAGCGAATCCAGCTGACCCGGTCGCTGGGAAGCAATTTGACAGACTCTTTATATATTCTCGATGAGCCCAGCATCGGGTTGCACGCGCGGGACACCCACCGCCTCATCAGGGTCTTAAAGCGCCTGCGTGATCTGGGCAATACCGTGGTGGTTGTCGAGCATGATGAGCAAATGATGCGGGAAGCAGACTACATCATTGACATGGGCCCTCTGGCCAGCCACTTGGGTGGAGAAGTCGTATTCAGCGGCAGCTATGCTGAAATCTTGAAGGCTCCACAAAGCCTCACCGGACAGTACTTAAGCGGCCGAATGGCCGTACTTGCTCCGAAGCATGTACGGCCGTGGAAGCGGGCTTTGACGCTAAAGGGCTGCGGACATCATAACCTGAAAGATATTGAGGTGACCTTTCCCCTGGGAGTGTTTACCGTGGTCAGCGGTGTCAGCGGATCGGGAAAGACCACCCTGGTAAAGCAAATTCTCTATCCGGCCCTCCGCAAGTTGAAAGGAGAAGTCGGCGATAAACCGGGTTTTTTCCGGGCATTGGAAGGAAATGCCGAGGCCATCGCTCAGGTGGAACTTATCGATCAGAATCCAATCGGGAAGTCTTCCCGCTCTAACCCGGTGACCTATATTAAAGCCTATGATGAAATCCGCACGCTTTTTTCCCGGCAGCCGTTGAGCAAGATGCGTGGATTTCAACCCAAGCATTTTTCCTTTAATGTGGATGGCGGCCGCTGTGATACTTGCAAGGGAGAGGGGGAGATCCTGGTGGAAATGCAGTTCCTGGCGGATGTACACCTGGTCTGCGACAGTTGCGGGGGCAAGCGGTTTAAAGACGAAGTGTTGGAGGTAAAATACAAAGGGCGTTCTATTTATGAGGTATTGGAGATGAGCGTAGACGAAGCGCTTGACTTCTTTGGCGATGACCCCGAAGTGGTGCGCAAGATTCAACCCCTGAGTGAAGTCGGGCTGGGATACATCAAATTAGGACAGTCTTCCAATACCCTGAGCGGAGGAGAGGCCCAACGCGTAAAATTGGCTTCTTTTCTAGGCAAGGGCCGGAGTCAGGGCCCGGTGCTTTTTATATTTGACGAACCTACCACAGGCCTCCATGCCCATGATATTCATAAACTGCTGGCGTCCTTTGATGCCTTGATTGCCGAAGGACACAGCATCCTGGTGATCGAACATAATCTTGACGTGATCCGCTGTGCCGACTGGCTGATTGAACTGGGGCCCGAAGGAGGAGATGAGGGGGGGTACCTGGTGTATGAGGGACCTCCGCAGGGGATCAAGGAGGTGGCGGCCAGCTACACGGGAAAATTTTTGTAGTTTTTGCCTATCATGACCCCCGGCCGCATTATCGGGCTCAGGTATTTTTTACCACAGGATACCGGTTTCGTTGTATCTTGTCGGTAAAACCACTTATCTCATCACCAATACCGTTATCTATGTCACAGGATCGCAGACGCTTTATCCGCACTGCTGCATGGGGTGGCGCTTTAGCCGTCAATCTGCCTTTGATCGCCCAAGCCGCTTTCCGGGATAGCAAGCAAAAAAAAATATCCCTCCGCAGGGGAGATGTCGTGCTTTTTCAGGGGGATTCCATCACCGACATGGGGCGTAACCGCAAACGCACCGCAGCCAATGATAACGCCGGACTTGGTCCCGGCTATCCTTTCATCGCGGCTTCGCAGCTCTTGTACCGCCACGCAGATAAAGACCTCAAGTGTTATAACCGCGGAATCAGCGGCAATGTCGTTCCTCAGTTAATTGCCCGGTGGCAGGAAGATTGTCTGGACCTTAAGCCGAATGTACTGAGCATCCTCATCGGGGTCAATGATTATTGGCATACACTGGGAGACGGCACCTACACCGGAACAGTGGAGAGTTACCGGGCAGACTATACGAAGCTACTGGAAACCACAAAAAAAGCGCTGCCCGATGTTAAGCTGATCATCGGAGAACCCTATGCGATACGGGGAGTGAAAGTGGTAGACGACAGTTGGTTTCCGGCATTTACTCCTTACCAGGAAATTGCGCGGGAACTGGCAGATAAATTTGGAGCGGTTTTTATTCCTTATCAAAAGATCTATGAAGAGGCGATCAAGAAAGCGCCTGCCGGATATTGGACGCACGACGGGGTGCATCCTGATACCGCCGGGGATGCCCTGATGGCCCAGGCGATTCTCCAGGTCATAGAATAGGCTTTTTCATGGCTGCATCAGCTCCCTTGCGGTGGCCAGCGCCGCCTTACCGGGCTTCTCTCCGCTGAGCATTCTTGCAATTGCCTCGACCCTTTCTTCGGCGGAAAGTTGATGGATGCGGGTGGAGATGTGTCCGGCGTTTTCCTGCTTGAAGACCTGGAAATGCGTATGAGCTTTGCCGGCGATTTGCGGCTGATGGGTGATGCATATGACCTGGTGGCTTTGGGCAAGTTGCTGCATGATCCGGCCTACCTGTTTGGCAGCCTCTCCGGAGATGCCGCTGTCAATTTCGTCAAAAATGAGGGTGGGAAGAGACACGGAGCGGGCCACCAGGGACTTGATGCAAAGCATGAGGCGACTGAGTTCCCCCCCCGAGGCGACCTTGCCCAACGGTTGAAAATGCCCGCTTTTATTGGCATCAAAAAGAAACAGCACCTCATCCTGCCCGTCGCTGTGAAGCGGGCCTTTTTTCATTTCCACGCGCAGGGCTGCAGAAGGCATGCCTACCCCCGCCAGCAAGGCATTGGTTTTTTTTATCAGGGGGATCAGCTGGGCCCGGCGCGTCTCGGAAAGCGTTTCGGCCAATGTCAGTGATTGCTGATGTAGCTGTTTTAACTCCTGGCGGAGGGAAGCCAGATCTTCATCGGCATGCTGCGCCGCATGGAGTTTTTCCTTTAGCCGATCGCGGATGGCCAGCAACTCAGTGGTCTGACGGACCCCGTGTTTTTTGAGCAGTTTGTAGCCGGTATCCAGCCGCTGTTGTACGTAGGCAATCCGCTCTTCGTCGAAACTGGTGCGGGCGCTGATGCGCGCTAATTCCTCACCGATGTCTTCGAGTTCCAGCGACGCGGACTGAAGCCGCTTCAGCAATTCCGGCAGATCGGCATCGAAAGGAGCAATCCCCTCGAGTTTTCCCCGCAACTGGTGCAGTTGATTCATGAGCGACACATCGTCCTCCTGGATCAACGCAAGGGATGCCGCCAGCCCGCTGGTGAGCGCTTCGGCATGGGTGATCCGCTGCTGCTCCTGTTCCAGGATCTCCAACTCATCGGTATCAAAGGCTGCGGCTTCCAGCTCATCAAAAAGAAATTGGTCGTAATCCAGCTCACGGGTCAGCTGCTCATGCCGTGCTTCCAGTTCCTGCAGCCTGGACTGCTTAAGACTATAGGCACTGAACCGTTCCCGGTACTGTTGCAGCAGCGCCTGATTGCCTGCCAGGGCATCCAACACCTGCCGTTGGAACTCTGCCCGGTATAGTTGCAGGCTGTCGAATTGCTGATGCAGATCTACTAATAAGGCACTGAGGGCCCCCAGGGTCTGCAGGTTAACGGGAGTATCGTTGATGAATGCCCGGGATTTTCCCGAAGCGCTGATCTCCCGGCGAAGGATCGTTTCGCCTTCGGGATCCAGTTCATGGGCCTGAAAAAAGGCCAGGACCTCGGGACGGCCTTCAAGCGGAAAGGTACCTTCGATGATGGTCTTATGCGCATTATCGGGCCGCATGCTGAGATCTGCCCGTTCCCCCAGAATCAGTGACAGTGCCCCTAAGAGGATGGACTTGCCTGCGCCGGTTTCCCCTGTGATGACGTTCAGGTTATCGGAAAAGGTGATGTCCAGTTCCTCGATGATCGCGTAGTTTTTAATGTAGAGGCGATGCAGCATAGGTTGGATTGAATGACGAAATTCAGCAAAAAGATTGAATCAGGAAAGGAAAAATGTGCCCGGCAAGCTACCGCACCAGAGAAATATTTCCCGAGAGTTCAAAGACTTCGTTGTTGTCACAGATCATGGAGGTGGAGAATACGAATACGTCTGGATTCAGCTTTTGACCTTTAAAGGTGCCATCCCAGCCCTGAGCTTTGTCGTTGAGTTGGAAATTGGTGCGTTCATAGACAAGCTGGCCCAGTCTGTTGTAGATCCGGAAATACCGGACAAGTTTCACGCCGGCACCCCGCGGATAAAATTGATCATTTTGCCCATCTCCATTTGGGGTGAATGTATTGGGAATAAATACCTTGCCTTCATCACACACCAGATGAACCTGCATGGTATCGGAGGCCTGACAGCCGAATTGGTTGGTGCCGGTCAGGATATATTGCATGTTTTCCCGCGGGGTGCTGGTGGGATTCGCACAATCGGTACAACTCAGGTAGTCTGGAGGAGCCCAGTTCCACCGTGTCACATCGGCGCTTCCTTTGGCCTGCAGATTGAGCACGGATCCGGTAGCCACCACGATATCGGGGCCTGCGTCTACCTGGGGAAGATCATGGACGGTCACCTGCACGGCCGCAGTGTCTACCTGGCACTGATGGGCATCGGTGACTACTACCTGGTAAGTGGTATTAGCCAGCGGACGGGCGACCGGGTCGGTGCTATGGGGGTCGTCCAGGTCGGCTGCCGGCAACCAGCTATAGGTGGCGCCGATGTTGGAGGAGGCGTGGAGTGACACCGGATTTCCGACACAGATCTCTGCGGGATCTGCACTCGCGGTGGCTTGCAGGGCTACCGAATCCGGAATGTTGACCGAGAACGGGACGGATTGATCGCAGCCATAGGCGGTGGTCACTCTTAGGGTTCCTTCATAATGCCCTGCGGCCGGATAGCGGTACGTGGGCCTGGGGTCCGCAGAGACATCGTCCATCATCGTCGGGTCTCCGAAGTCCCAATGGAATGTGGCCGGCTTACCCAGTGAATCGGCGGAGAAAATAGTCCCCTGCATGTCAAAGGCAATCTGGTTGGAATCGCAGGGCTCGGGCCAGCTGGTGACGGGCTCGACCCCCACACTGTCCACCACTACGTTTAGGGTGTCGTTAAAAGGCACGATCACATAGCAACCCGTGTCATCGGTCAGCTTAAGGGTCGGATGAAAAAGCCCCTTGTTGGTATAGGTGTATGAGGCCTGGTCGCCGCCAGAGACGGCAGAGGCGCGTCCATCGCCGAAAAACCACTGATAGGTGACCGCCCGCTTGACGTCCTTCGCTGAAAAATTTACCCGGAGCGGCGCACAACCGCCGGTAATATCCAGTACCGGAGTACCGGTCGGCCCGGCAATGATGATCGTTCTCTCGACAGTAGCCGTGCAGTCGTCGCTGTATCCATAGACGGTCAGCCTTTGCGTATAGGTGCCCGGTATATTGTAGGTGTGGTAGGCGGTATCCCGGGTAGAAGTCGTCCCGTCTCCAAAATCCCAAAGTACGCTGCGGTAATTCTGAGACAGAGAGATAGCCGTGTCCTGAAAGATCCGGCAGATCTTGACATCTTCGGGATGCTTCATAATGGCTTTTGGAGCACCCACCTTGATATAATCAGTCCTGGTCAGGCTGTCAATACAACCCTGGTTGGTGGTGATCTTCAGCTTCACCGTGTAGGTGCCTTCACCCGGGTATTGGAAACCGGCCGGCACCTGTTCGGTAGAGGTTTGTCCGTCTCCAAAATTCCACAGGTAGCTGGTCCCCGGTCCCTGGCCCAGGGAATTATTTTCCCAGTGGATCTCATGGCCCGGGCAGCTCAGGGTATCGGGTGTGGCAAAGTCGGCCTTGGAGGGATGGACGATCACGCGGTGCGTGGAGGCAGGGGTAATGTCGCTGCAGCCATTGGCGTCGATGACCTTCAGCCGGGCCCCGTACTGGCCATCCTTGGAATAAGTGTGGATGACGGAACCTGTGGAGGTGGTGTCGGTCTCCCCGTCGCCATAGGTCCAAATCCATTGCCGGATGGCGGCATTAGCCGGATCGGGCTGGCTGTGGTCGGTGAAGGACACTTGCTTACCCTGACAGATCTCCAAAGCCGAGGCCGTCATCTCGGCCATCGGGCCCCGGACGGTCAAATCGGCATACACCGTGTCGGCACATCCGGTGACGTAGTTGACAATCACAAAGGGCCTGAAAGAGCCGTTGGCGGTGTAGCGGAAACTATAAGTGGGCAGGCTGTTGTCTGCGTTCCGTCCTTTTTTTTCTTCGCGCCCGTCCCCGCTGTGAAAAATGAGGTTACTCACAAAAGGAGTGATCTGGATATCATTGACCTGGAGGGTGACTGTTCCGTCTCTGCAAATCGCCGGACTTGAAAGGCTTAACCGGGGCGTCTCATTGACGATCTGTACATAGATGATATGGGAGTCGGAACATTCGCCGTTGTAGACGGTTAAGGTTACTTTTTTGGCTCCCGCTGTGGCGAATGTATGCCTGGGATTGGCCTGGGTGGAGGTTTGTCCGTCTCCAAAATCCCACAGGTAGGTGTCGGCCTGCTCGGACTTTTCACTGTTGAACCGGATGGTAAAAGGATCCGCACAATCAACGACCGTCCAGTCAAACATGGCCTTGGGCGGGTTTACATCCACGTATGCACGGCGAATCATGGTGTCCATACAGCCGTTGTTGTTCGCCACTAAAATCACGTCCTGAGATCCCAGCGTACCGAACTTATGCACCGGGTTTCGTGCCGTGTCGTTGGCGTTTTTATCGTTGGGAAAACTCCAGGTCCAGACCAGATTGGCTGGGGACGAGAGGTTGGTAAACTGCACAGGAGTATTGAGACAGGCCTGCAAAGGATCGGCCGAGAAGTTAGCATGCGGTTTTGTTCCGGTGTGGATATAATCCTTACGGGTGAAGGTGAATTTACAGCCGCTTTTGGTCACCACATCGAGGGTGACGTCGAAGGATCCGGCCGTCGTATAGGTATGCGTGGGGGAGGCAGCATCCGAAGTAGTTCCGTCCCCGAAGTTCCAATGGTAAGTCTGGATTGCTGCGGCACTTCCGGCAGGCAGCTTAAAGGTGGTCTTTAGCGGCAGGCAACCGAAGCCCGGATCGGCATTGAAGGCAATATTCGGGGCTTCCACGTGAATGTAGGCGGGTTTGGTCACCGAATCCCGGCATCCGTCCGCACTCACCGCCAGCAGAAACACATCATAAGTACCGGCATCGGCATAGCTGTGGGTAGGTATTTTAGAGGTCGAAGAATCCCCGTCCCCGAATCTCCACTTCCAGGTGGCTCCGTTCTGGGAGAGATTCTGAAAGGCCACTGAGGCCGGTATGCCGCAATAATTCTGCAGGTCGGTTTTGAAATCTGCTACCGGCGAACTATAGGTGGTAATGGTCTTGGTGACCGTGCTGGTGCAGCCCCCATAGTCATTGGTGAGGGTCACCTGGTAGGTCCCCGCCTGGGCGAACTGATGGGTGACGTCCACCCCGTCAAGGGTAGTGCCGTCGCTAAACGTCCACGTCGAGGAGGTGGGCAGCGGTTTGCTGGTGTTATGAAACTTAAGATCCACCTTGGCGCACCCCTGAGGCACTTCGAAATCCGGCACGAACCGGTCCACCCGGATGTAATCTTGTTTGACCACCTCGTTGCGGCATTGGCCGCCGCCTACGGCCGCGGTGAGGGTGACGGTGTAGACCCCTGGCTGGTTGAACGTGTAAGCGGGATTGTCGCCGGTGGCCGTTCCCCCATCTCCGAAATCCCAATGGTATGTTACGGCTTGGTCGGTATTGGAGGCGGTGGCGGTAAAATGGGCGGTATAGGGTCCGCAGGAAAATGTTTTATCGGCTTTGAAGTCCACGGTGACGCCTTCATTAGTCACCACCTGCTTGTTGGAGGAACTGGTCGTACAACCTGCACTGTTGGTGACGGTGAGTTTGGCCGTGAATGTCCCGGCTGAATTGTAGGTGTGGGTGGGATTTTGGGTCGTGCCAAAAGGCGATCCGTCTCCGTAGTCCCAGTTCCAGGAGGTGATGTCCCCGGTACCCGGATCCGACTGATCGGTAAACTGCACTTCCAGCGGATAGCAGCCCGCATTAGGCGTCAAACTAAATTGTACCTTGGGCGGCTCATAGACGGTGATGTATTGGATAGCCGTATCGCTGGACACGCCATTGGATACGATCAGCTGTACCGGATAGGTGCCCGGTACGGTAAAGGTTTTGGCAGCCTCAGGAGTGCCCTCAGCCCCGGTGCCGTCCCCGAAATCCCATTTCCAGGAGGAGGGGTTGCCGGTCGACTGGTCGGTGAAGTGGACGGACAACTGTCCGCAACCAGTGGATTCACTGGCCTTGAAATCGGCCATGACCTGCGCAGCAGCAGGACGGGCGGCCCATAACTCCATGAGCAAAAGGGAAAAAAACAACGTCAGAAAGGCACGAAATACACCCGTCTTTACCAGCAAGGGAAAGTCTGACATTATTTTCATGGGATAAGCGGTCCTAATACATTTTCAAAAATAATAGAAATTTCTTATCGGGATGAGCCTATCTGCCCCTAGGCGTGTCTTTCCTCAAAAACGCCTACTTCCCCGCGAAATTGCCTCCCAGGCGCCTAATGCAGGTAGGCGCCCCGGATTTCTCCTTCCGCTATGGCGACCGTGATATTTTCCTGCAGCGTGGTGGATAAGGAGTGTCCGACATAGTTGATGACTACCGGAAAGGCTTTATGCATGCGATCTACCAGCACCGCAGTTTGAATCCGCCGGGGCAGATAGTTCAGTAGAGGTTTCATGGCGTATAACATCGTTTTCCCGGAGTTGGCCACATCATCGACCAGGATAACGACTTGGTTATCAAAATCGACAGGCTCGGAGACGATGACTTCGCGGGGCGTTTTCCGGTCGAGTGTCAGATGGATGATCCGGAGTTCGAAATCGGCAATTTCTTCCAAGAGCCCGGCCAGGCGCCGGGCCACGACATGGCCGCGGTCATAGATACCGGCCAGGATCAGGGATCTTTCCCCCAGGTTACGTTCGTATATCTGGTAAGCCATGCGCCGCAATTTCCGGTCTATGGTTTGCGCATCGAGGATCAGTCTGTTTTCTTGTTCCATTTCCGTCTATTAGAGTCCTTTGAGACCATAAAGATATTTCCGTTAAATTAGCTTATCAAATCATTCTCATGGGGTATCTCCAGCAGGTATTGTTTGTGGGGTTGTTTGCCGTCTCGGTGTTTCTATTTGTCCGAAAGATAAGACAAATCAGGCGGAATATCCGGTTGGGCAGGCCCGAGAAAATCCGTGACCATAGACGCCTCCGGTGGAAAATGGTGTGGCTGCTGGCGCTCGGCCAGAAGAAGATGTTCCGGAAGTGGATTCCGGCGGTGTTGCATTTGTTGGTCTATGCCGGATTTATCATTATCAATATCGAAATCCTGGAAATCGTCCTGGACGGGCTTACCGGCAGCCACCGCTTGTTTGCCCCGGCGTTGGGAACCCTTTATCCGGTGCTAATCGGATGCTTTGAAGTGCTGGCCGTGGGAGTGATTATCGGTTGCGTGGTTTTTTTGATCCGCCGGAATATCTTAAAAGTGAAACGGTTCTGGAACAGGGAAATGACTTCCTGGCCCCGCTCGGATGCGAATTATATCCTTTTGATGGAAATCGCGCTGATGGGGCTTTTTCTGACCATGAACACGGCAGATCGGGCCCTGCAACTGCAGGGAGTGGCTGGTTACCGGGAAGCGGGCGTGTTTTGGATCAGCGGGCTATGGGCCCCGCAATGGATGCACACCACTCCCGGCACTTTGATCGCCCTGGAACGAGGTTGCTGGTGGTTACACATCACCGGTATTCTTTTTTTTCTCAATTACCTGCCTTATTCCAAACACCTCCATATCATCCTGGCTTTTCCTAATGCCTATTATGGCCGCTTGCAGCCTAAGGGAGTTATGGAGAATATGCCGGCAATTCAGCGAGAAGTAGCGCTGATGTTTTCTCCCGCGGATGCCGGTCCCGAAACCGGACTCCCCGAACACTTTGGCGCAAAGGATGTGACCGACCTCAGCTGGAAGAACCTCATGGATGCTTATACGTGTACCGAATGCGGGCGCTGCACGCAGGCGTGTCCGGCCAGTCGTACCGGCAAGCTCCTGTCTCCCCGTAAAATCATGATGGATACCCGGGACCGGCTCGAAGAGGTCGGCAAAAATGTTGCCGGCTCACAGGTGAAACAGGACAAGACGCTTCTGCACGACTACATCACTGTAGAGGAATTGCGGGCCTGTACCACTTGCAATGCCTGCGTGGAAGAGTGCCCGGTCAGTATCAACCCGCTGGACATCATCTTGCAGCTCAGGCGGTATTTGATCATGGATGAGGCCAATGCGCCCGCCGAATGGAATGCCATGTTTGCCAACATGGAAAATAACGGGGCCCCCTGGAAATTTGCCCGGGAAGACCGGGAGCAATGGATGCGGTCCTGAACCGCGTTTTTTACGGGCTGTTAAATTATAGGATATGACCATTCATACGATGGCGGAAATGGCGGCCGCAGCACGGACACCCGATATTTTGTTCTGGGTAGGTTGTGCAGGCAGCCTGGACCAGCGTGCCCAAAAAATTACCCGGGCTTTCACGCTGATTCTGACTAAGGTTGGGATTGATTTTGCGGTGTTAGGTGCAGAAGAAAGCTGTACCGGTGACCCCGCGCGCAGAGCGGGTAATGAATTGTTGTTTCAGACACTGGCCTACGGCAATATTCAGACGTTGAACCGATACGGCGTGAAAAAGATCGTCACCACCTGTCCACACTGCTTCAATATCATCAGGAATGAGTATCCCGTATTGGGAGGCCGCTATGAAGTGATCCATCATGTGCAGCTGTTGCAGCAATTGTTGGATGAAGGAAAAATTCGCATGAAGGAGCAGGGAGCGTTCCACGGTAAAAAGATTACCTACCATGATTCCTGTTATCTGGGCCGGGCTAACGGCATCTACGAAGCGCCCCGCCGGGTGCTGGAGGCACTTGACGGGGAACTGGTGGAAATGAAATCCTGTAAAAGCAGAGGATTGTGCTGCGGTGCGGGGGGCGGCCAGATGTGGAAAGAAGAAGAAAAAGGCCGCAATCGCATCAATGTGGAACGCGGCAGGGAAGCGTTGCAGACCGGTGCTTCTGTGGTGGCATCCAATTGTCCGTTTTGTATGACGATGCTGACCGACGGGGTCAGCCAGGCAGATTCCGCTTCCACGCCCCAGGTATTGGATTTGGCCGAGCTCGTGGCTGCCTCAATGGAGTAGGCGACTGTCCCTCATGCCCGAGTACCGCTCACCGGTTTGGTGTTGTCGCGGCACCTCCAGCGCGCTATTTTCCGAGTGTCCGGATAAGCACCTGATACAATTCTTCGGGGATAAAAGGTTTGTGCAGCACTTCGGTAACGCCCAACTCGGTCAGCCGCCTGTCGGCGGGACGCATGACGTCTGCTGTGCATATGATGATGCGGGTGTCGGCAGACAGACTGCGAATCCTTTCTGCGAGCTGGTAACCGTCCATGTCCGGCAAATGAACATCCAGCAGGACGATCTGGTATGTGGTATGGGCTATCCGCTCCAGGGCCGTTTTCGCATCCGGTGCGGTGTCGGGCAGCACCCCAAAATACTGCAGTTGATTGCTGGCTATGGTAAGATTAAGCGGGTTGTCGTCTACTATGAGCAAGCGGATCGCGGGCAGCCGCCCTTTGAAGTCAGAAACTATAAACTTGCCTGGCGAAGCAGCATCGCTCTCGGCGGTCGCCTGTGGAGGCAGACTGAACTGCAGGTCGAAATAAAATTCCGTGCCTTCTCCGGGCTTGCTCTTCAAAAATATCTGACTCCCTTGGGCCTCAATGAGCCGTTTGGTAATGGTCAGTCCCAGGCCGGTCCCGGGGTATTTTCGCAGGGAGGCTCCCGATAATTGTTTGAACGTCTCAAACACCAATGATTGAAATTCATGGGGTATCCCGATGCCTGTATCCCGCACGGAAAAGTGTATCGTAGCACTGTCGGCCTGCAGGGATTGAAGTTGCACACTGATGGTGACCGTGCCCTTTTCGGTAAACTTAATGGCATTGCTGATCAGGTTATTAAGCACCTGGCTAAGCATCGTGGCGTCGGCCAGCACCACCTTGGGGACATGCGGGTCCACCCGGGCAATCAACGCCAATTGTTTTTCGTCGGAAAAATGTATGAACTGGCTCCGGATGTCGGTGACGAGCCGGTGAAGGTCTACGGCGGACAGTGACGGCACAGGTTCGGTGCCTTCCAGTTTGTGCAGATCCAGGATATCATTGATGAGTTGCAGCAGATGATTGGAGGAAAAGATCAGGTTGTTGAGGAATTCTTCCTGGGAAGGCGTATGGTCAAGTTTCAGAAGATTAAGCAAGCCAATGATGTTGTTCAACGGGGTCCTGATCTCATGACTCATGATCGAGAGAAACTCCGTCTTTTCTTTAGCCGCTGTCTCTGCACTGTTTTTGGCGGCAGTGAGTTCCATGGCAATCGTCTTGACCCGGGTAATGTCCATCAGCGCTCCTGTCAGGCCGGTGACTTCCCCCTGTTGAATGATGGGGGTGCCGATCACCCGTATCCATTTTTTGTGTTGCTTGGCTGTAGTTATCTCCAACTCGACATCAAAATCTTTGCGGTCTTCGATGGCTTTGTGGGCGGCATTTTGTAGCCGCTGGAGGCTCTGCGGTTCATAATAAGTTAAAAGATTATCTACGGTGGCACAGACATCTTCGTCCAGTTCATAAATCAGATGGGCCTGTCCACTGTGGGTGATTTTGCCGGTGGCGAGGTCGTATTCCCAGCCCGAAGTGAGGCAGAGTTGTTCGCAGATTTCCAGGAGACGTCTGCCTTTTTCCATCCTGTTTTGGGCCTCTTTCAAAGCCGTTTCATACATATGGGTCTCGGTATAATCCTGAATCACCACCAGGAGCCGTCCGAATTCAGCCATATGTGGATCCACTTTCTTAATCTTTGCCTTATACCATTTCTCCGTGTGGTGGAAAGGATCACGGTATAGTATTTCCTGGGTTTGTCCCGTAGCGATTGCCCGGTCCATGGCATCGCTGAAATAACCGGCCTGATCTCCAAGCGCCTCTTCCACTGTCTTGCCGAGGAAGGCCTCTTTGGGCATAAAAAGGGCACTTTCGTCCTTGGCCCAGGCGTTTTGAAAGCGCTTGTCCAGATCAAGTTCCAGAATAATATCTTCCAGGGAGGAAAGCAGATCATTAAAATATCCATCGTCCCGCGTTTTAGGCGCCGGCAGTGGATCGGCTGCAAATGCCAGCATGTACTGTAGCGCACCGGAGTCATCATAGATCAACCGGGTTTGAAAATGCCGCACATCCAGTCCACAGGATGGATGGGTGATGCCAAGCGTGAAGGCAGTCACCTCCAGTCGGTTTGCCACGGCGTGGGACACTGCGTCCTTCATTTCCCGGATATCGGGAGAGCTGAGCACAGCCAGCCAGCCCGTACCCAGCGCGTGCGCCAGGGGCATACCGGAAATTTCTTCCCAACCCCGGTTTGCATACAGACACGACCAGTCAGCCCCGATCTGGAGCGACGGCCGGGGAATCAGTTGCAGCCAAGCTAGCGCAGTGTCCTGGTTATCCAATGGCGGTTGACGATGAGAGCGCACTGAATTTACGAAATTTAAATCGCGATGACGTGGTATATAATTTAAATCTAATTTAATTAAATATGCAAGTTATTAAATTAATATAAGAAGAACGGCAATGCCTACCAGAAGATGTCTAAATGGCTTGGCGCTGTGCCGGATAATTTGTACCTTTTACCGAATCAACTAATCACACGGATGTCGTGAAGGCCCCGGCCAGTCATTTTTCCATGGCCCTGATCTGCGGGTTTCTTCACCCTAACCCGGTCTGCAGCAGGCGGACAATGAATGTTTTTAGTGGGATGACACCCTACCATGGGCACCGAAAAACGATCCAAACCGGACGACGCCGTGATCGGCATCGATTTCCGCACCCGAAGCGGACGTGAGCGAAAACTCGGCGATTTTACCACGCCAGTCTCCATCCTGAAATTACTGCCCCTAATCCTCATCGTCGGTGCTGTGGGGGCTTTTGTAGCCCTGATCCTTGTCTGGCTGATCGCGCTGATCACTAATTTGTTGTACTACGCAAGGATAGACTTGCATTTGGTTTCCCCCCTCAATAACGGGTTGGGATACTGGAGTGTGGCGATCCCGGTGGCCGGAGGGATCATCGTGGGACTGATGGCCCGCTATGGTTCAGAACGCATACGGGGACATGGAATCCCGGAGGCCATGGAGACGATTCTGGTCGGTGGCAGTAAAGTGGAACCGAAGCTGACCATCCTCAAGCCCCTCTCCAGTGCAGTCAGCATTGGAACCGGAGGCCCTTTCGGTGCGGAAGGCCCCATCATTCTTACGGGCGGCGCCCTCGGTTCTGTGCTTGCCCAGTTTTTCAAATTAAGTGCCATTGACCGGCGGTGTTTGCTCGTAGCCGGTGCTGCTGCGGGCATGAGCGGTGTCTTCGGAACCCCCGTGGCCGCCGTATTGCTCGGTGTCGAACTCTTGTTGTTTGAATGGAAGCCCCGTTCCATGGTGCTGGCCGCAATAGCCAGTGCAGTGGCCGATGCATTGAGGCATTGGTTCGTGTCTCAGGGATGGATGCATGGAGAACCGCTTTTTCCTGTGCCGGCCGCACCCATGGCGGGCGGGGGAACCGGGGTGATGGATGCGCTGGTCGTGGGTGTGGCAGGAGGACTGGTGGCGTGGATTCTGACCAAGGCGGTGTACGGGGCTGAGGATGCCTTTAAAAAATTGCCCATTCATTGGGTATGGTGGCCCGCGATAGGGGGGCTGGTGATCGGCATCGGCGGCCTGATTGAACCCCGGAGTCTGGGGGTGGGCTATGATACCATTGCAGATGAACTGGCAGGCCACCTGGCCTTGAGTACGCTGGTGGCTATTTTTGTCGTCAAACTGATCATTTGGGCCATCGGGCTCGGATCAGGAACCAGCGGGGGCATCCTGGCGCCCATATTGATGATGGGTGCCGCCATAGGAGGATTGCTGGGTATCGCCTTACCCGGCGGAACCCCGGCAGACTGGGCGGTATTGGGTATGGCCAGCGCGCTCGCCGGAGTAACCCGTTCTCCGTTTACGGCCCTGGTTTTCTCCGTGGAGTTGACCCATGACATGGATCTGTTTTTACCGTTGTTGATCAGCGTGACCCTGGCTCATCTGATCAGTGTGCTAATCCTTAAGCGGTCCATACTGACCGAAAAAGTGGCCCGGCGGGGATTCCACGTGCTCCGGGAATATACCGTCGATCCGCTGGATGTGGTGTTTGCCCGCGAAGTAATGATCACGCGCCTGTTGACCTTGCATCCCGAGCTGGAACTTACCGAAGTGGAGCAGATGCTTCGCAAAGCCTCAAACATGCGTTATCAACGGTTGCTGCCGGTGGTGGACGAACAGCATCAGTTACTGGGGGCCGTGCCCTGGCAGGATATGATTGAGCGTGCACTCAATCACCAGTTGACCGGCCAGGTGCGCGATATCATGCGGCGCGATATTGTGGCGACTTACCCCGAGGAATCTTTGCGCGAGGTAGCTGATCGGATGGCGGTCCATCAGGTCGGTGTGCTGCCGGTAGTGGAAAGGGAAGCCCCTCACCGGCTCTGCGGGATCATCACCCAGTATAACCTGTTGACGGCCCACCAGCGTATGCTGCAGGAAGAGCGGAAAAGGGAACAGGTCCTGCATCTGTCATTTCCCAGCTACTTTTCCGGCCATTTCTTCTGGAGCCCGTCCCCCCATAAGGAACCTTTGCCGCCGCATCCCAATGATGTTCCGCCCCGCGAGCCCTGAGTGCATTTCGGGTGTCCATGGGAAGGCGTATCTTTGTTTTTTTAAAGCATATGCGATGAATGAGAAGCATCAATGGCAGGACCGGATTCCGTCCGACTTTGCCGCCGAGGCGAAAGTATGGGTCTATCAGGCCGCCCGCACCTTTACCGTGCGGGAATTGGCTGAGATCAATGAGCAACTCGATCAGTTCTATCAGCAATGGATGTCCCACAACAGGCCGGTGAAAGGATGGGCAGGGGTTTTCTTCAATCAGTTTATCGTCATTGTGGCCGATGACACGGCAGATCGGTTATGCGGTTCTGCAGTGGACCATTCGCTGCGTGTGATCCAGAGCCTGGAGCGGCAGTATGAGGTAAGCCTGCTGGATCGCATGCTGCTGGGCTTTTTGGTGCAGGACCGGGTAGAGCTATTGCCACTTGCCCAGTTGCCCCATGCTTTGGCCGCCGGCAAAGTAAAGGAAGATACCCTTTACTTCAATAATACGGTCACTACCAAGGCTGCCCTGTTGGATCATTGGATCATTCCGTTAAAGGACAGTTGGCTGGCACAGCGATATCTGACGCGTACCGGAGTCTGATTGCAGCTAGTCGAAATCCAATTCCAATTGCCGAAGGATTCCTTCATGTGTTAATAGCCATTTTTTTCTCCAGATGCCTCCGCCGTACCCGGTGAGGCTCCCGTTGCTGCCGATGACCCGGTGACAAGGAATAATGATGGGAATCGGATTCTGACCGTTGGCATGTCCCACTGCCCTGACGGCTTTTTCGTCCCCGATCCAGCGTGAGAGTTCCAGATAAGAAATAGTCTTGCCCAGCGGAATGCGTAAAAGGGCCTTCCACACTTTTTGCTGGAATGCCGATCCCTGGGGATCGGTAGGCAGGTTGAAATCGGTCCGCCGGTGGTCAAAGTATTCCTCCAGTTGACGGCGGGTTTTTTGCGCGAGCGCACCTGGACGATCTTCGGCTTCCCGCCGGTCGCAGAACCAGACACGCAACAGGTGGGTCTCGGTGGTGTCGATCCGGAGCCAGCCCACGGGACTTTGATAGAAAATGCGGTAAGGAGGATCCTGAATCAAAGACATCACCAAAAATAACGTTTTTTAAGACGAGGAAGGCAGGCGACCGGGTACTATGGGCCTGGCGTGGATGGGAGAAGTCGCTTAGGAGCGTATTGCTGCAAGCGAAGCAGGCGTCTGTTCACCGATGAAATGTGAAGATTAACCGATTTTGCGTTGGGAACCCGGTCAAAGGATTTTATTTTTGGGCCACATTTCGGTATCCTTGTCCTGGAAGCATCGATGGGCAGCGATCCACTGGTCGCAGGCACGCCATCCGAACTGAGGTGGAATGTGATCGTGATCCCTAAAGGAGGTGGCGTGAACCGCACAATGCCCGCAGGAAATAAAAGTTGACTACTGGTCCATGAAAGAAAAAACATCCGCCCGTTCCCAGAATACACGTAAGGCAAATATGCTCAGCCTGCTGAAACCTTATTCGGGTACTGTGACCTTGCTCATCGTGTTTGCCCTGCTGAGTAATGGCATCAATCTGGTAATTCCTAAGATCATATCCCATGGTATTGACTCCTACACGGCAGGACACTTGATCCTGAACCGGATTCTCATCCAATTCGGACTGGCCGCGCTGTTGATCTTTGTGTTTACTTATCTGCAGAGTATTGTACAAACCTATGCTTCCGAACGGGTGGCCCGGGATTTACGCAGCCGGCTTTCGGCCAAGATATCCAGGCAATCTTATGATTATGTGGAAAAGGTGTCTCCGGCCAAGCTCCTGACGAATCTCACTTCGGACGTGGACGCAATCAAGTCTTTTGTCTCCCAGGCCATTGTATCTATCGTTTCTTCCATCTTCATCATCATCGGAGCTTCTGTTTTGTTATTGACCATAGACTGGAGACTGGCGCTTGTGGTGCTCTTGATCATTCCGGTAATCGGGGTAGCATTTTATGTGGTGCTTCGCAAAGTGCGTGTACTTTTTAAGCGGAGTCGCGAGGTGATCGACTGGTTGAATAAGGTAATCAGTGAAAGTATTCTAGGGGCTGCACTTATCCGGGTCCTTAACTCTCAGCAACCTGAGTACGAAAAGTTTATGGCGGCAAACCGCGAAGCCAAAAACCTGGGACTGTCTATTCTGACACTTTTTGCTTTGCTTATCCCCCTGATCGTGTTTGTCGCCAATCTGGCGATGCTTGCCGTGCTGGCCCTCGGGGGGCATTTTGTGATCAGCGGAAGCATGAGTCTCGGAGACTTTGCCGCCTTTAACAGTTATATCGCTTTGCTGATTTTCCCGATCATTCTCATTGGTTTCATGAGCAACGTGATTGCGCAGGCCAATGCGTCGTACCGGCGGGTGGATGAGGTGCTTTCCGCCGACGATCCGCAGGATCATGGAACGGTCACTGCAGACCTGCGGGGAGATATCCGATTGTCACACGTCACGGTCAGCTATGGCGGAAAGCCGGCATTAAAGGACGTGTCTCTTAGTGTGCAGGGAGGTTCCAAAACGGCCATTATAGGGCCCACCGCTGCGGGAAAAACGCAGTTATTCTACCTGCTCACCGGTTTGATCAAGCCTGAGGAAGGAACTGTGCAATTTGATGGCCGGGACTTAAGTGCTTACCGCAAAGAGACTTTCCATAGCCAGGTAGGTTTGGTCTTTCAGGACAGCATTATTTTCAACATGAGTCTGCGGGAAAATATCGCGCTCAACAAGGAGGTCACCGAGGAGGCGATGGAAAAGGCGATCGCTACTGCGGAATTGCAGGACTTCATTGATGCGCTTCCCGAAAAGCTCGACACCGTGATCTCCGAGCGGGGTAACAGCCTCTCGGGAGGACAAAAGCAGCGGGTGATGCTTGCCCGCGCACTGGCTTTAAACCCCCGGATTCTGCTGCTGGACGACTTTACCGCACGAGTGGATTCCCTGACTGAAAAGCAAATTCTCGACAACGTCCGCCGGAACTATCCGGAGATTACCCTGCTGTCCATTACGCAGAAAATAGATGCAGTGATGAGTTATGACCAGGTCATCGTGCTAATGCAAGGAGAGGTGGTGGCTCGGGGTACGCACGACGAACTCCTGCGTAGCAGCCCGGAATATGTACAGATCTATCAATCGCAGAGAAGCACCAGCAGTTATGAATTACAATCTATATGACCTGCAGCAATCCTCCAAGGATAAAAGCAGTGCCTGGTCGGCACTGAAAAAGTTGCTGCGGTTGATCAAGGGAGAAAGGAAGAACCTGATCGTAGCCTTTACGGCTATCTTGATTAACTCAGGCCTTAATCTGTTGGGCCCGTTGTTGATCGGCTATACCATCGATCATTATGTACAGACCAGACAAATGCATGGAGTGCTGGTATATTCCAGCATCCTGTTGGGTATTTATTTGCTGGCGCTGGGGGCCAACTATTTGCAAACACAATTGATGGGCAGTATAGGACAACGGGTACTCTATACCTTGCGCAACGCCATCTTTGAAAAATTGCAATCGCTGCCCGTTGCCTTTTTCAATCAGAATAAAGCTGGAGACCTGATCTCGCGGATCAATAACGACACAGATAAACTCAACCAGTTCTTTTCTCAGTCGCTGATGCGGTTTGTGGGCGGCATTGCCACCATGATCGGTGCGGGAATTTTTCTGCTTTCGATCCAGCTGAACTTGGGTGCTGCCGCTTTGCTCCCGGCTTTGCTGATCGTTGTATTTACCCGGGTGGTTTCTCCATGGGTGAAAAGAAAGAATGCCGTCAACCTGAAAACAGTGGGAGGCATGAGTGCGGAAGTGCAGGAAAGCCTTGCTAATTTCAAGACCATCATTGCCTTCAACCGGCGTGATTATTTCCGGGAGCGTTTTGACCGCGCGAACCAGTCCAATTATAAAACCGCAGTAGGGGCAGGTCTTGCCAATAACCTGTTGATGCCGGTATACAGCCTGTTTACCAACATTGCGCAACTGATCGTCTTAGTATATGGCATCTATCTGATTGCCGGGGGACACTTCACCGTAGGACTGTTGATCAGCTTTCTGGCTTACGCGAACAACTTTTACAGTCCCCTCAGGCAGTTAGCTGCGCTTTGGGCTAATTTTCAAGTGGCCCTTGCCGGTTGGGATCGCATATCCTATATTCTTGGCCTCGAGTCTGATTTGAAAACAGGAATAGGGGTGGCTGCCCGCAGCGGCACCTCCAGCGTGCTGGAATTCCGCAACGTCCATTTTAGTTATCCGCAAGGGAAGAAAGTACTTCACCAGGTCAGCTTTACCTTGGAACGGGGAAAGACTTATGCCTTTATCGGACCCACGGGAGGTGGAAAAACCACCAGCGCGTCGTTGATCGCGCGCTTATATGATCCCGAGGAAGGAACCGTTTTCCTGGATGGCAAGGATATCCGGTCCTATTCTGCGGCAGAAAGGAGCCGTAAAATCGGCTTTATCCTGCAGGATCCTTTTTTGTTCACCGGAACGGTCAAAGACAACATCCTCTATGCCAATGAAAGGTTCACGGACTGTTCCGACGAGGAACTCATCCGTATTCTGGAACAAGCGCATCTGGGCGTACTGCTGGAAAAATTTGAGGGCGGATTGCAGAGCCGGGTGGAAAGCGGAGGGGACAGCCTTAGTTTAGGGCAAAAGCAATTGATTGCGTTTATCCGGGCCGTGTTGCGCAATCCCGAAATCCTGATTCTGGACGAGGCTACAGCCAATATTGATACAGTCACAGAAAAATTGCTGGAGGATATCCTGAAAAATCTTCCGGGCAGTACCACCCGGGTAATCATTGCGCACCGACTCAATACCATTGAGAATGCCGATGAAATATTCTTCGTGAATGCAGGCGAAGTCACGCCGGCAGGGTCCCTGGGCAATGCCATGAATTTGTTATTGCAGGGCAAAAGAACCAGCTGAGCCCCGTGACTTGGCCAGCTCTTCATAAAACATGACCGCCTTTTTGCAGTACTTTACCGGTTATACCCCCCAAAGGAGTTGAGGCTGTGCTTCCAAAGTGTGTGACAGGTTTTCCGCACAGCTCATTCCTGATGAGGTGCGGGCATCGTGATCCAATTATGACCATCGCGGGCGATCAGCGCCTCGGCATCTTCCGGTCCCCAGGATCCCGGGCTGTAATTGGGAAAGTCGGCCGGCGGACGGGTCTGCCAGGCATGTAAGATTGGCTCGATCACTTTCCAGGCAGCCTCTACCTGATCAGCCCGCATGAACAGAGTGGCATCTCCTTCCATCACATCCAGCAGCAACGTCTCGTAAGCTTCCGGAGAATGCCCGTCATAGGCTTCCTCATAATTGAAGATCATATCTACTGGACTGAGGGTCATAGACTGACCCGGACGTTTGGCCTGAAACCGGATACGGATATCCATTTCGGGCTGGATGGAAATCGTCAACCGGTTAGGTCTCCAACTTTCAGCCGCTTCGGCCGGGAAGGCATAATGAGGGGCGGGTCGGAATTGCAGCGTGATGATCGTACTTTTTTCCGCCAGGCATTTTCCGGTACGTACATAGAAGGGAATATCCTGCCAACGCCAGTTGTCAATATAGAATTTGACGGCCGCAAAGGTCTCGGTGGAAGACTGGGAGGCGACATTCTTTTCCTGCAGATAACCGCCTACCTTTTCTCCTTTGGACCATCCGGGGCCATACTGTCCCCGTACCGCATAATTTTGTACTTCCTCGGGGGAAATGCACCGGATCGCACTCAATACATCCACTTTTTTATTCCTGATCTCATTGTCATCGAAAGATACCGGCGCTTCCATGGCCACCATACACAGCAGTTGGAGAATGTGGTTCTGCACCATATCGCGGAGGGCGCCTGCGTGTTCGTAATATCCGCCCCGCCCTTCGATACCCACAGTCTCTGAAGCAGTGATCTGCACATGATCGATGTAATTCCGGTTCCATATGGGTTCAAAAAGCGCATTGGCAAAGCGGAATGCCAGAATGTTCTGCACCGTTTCTTTCCCCAGATAATGATCGATGCGATAGATCTGCTTCTCATCGAAGATCCCGGTGAGTAGCATATTCAATTCGTGGGCGCTCTGCAGATCATGTCCAAAAGGTTTTTCCACGACGATCCGCGAATACTGGGTGTCTGTACAAACGGCCAGTTTTCCCAGGTGGCGCGCGATCACCGGGACCAGCTGCGGAGCCACCGCCAGATAAAAGACCACGTTAGGATGAATGCCCCATTCTTTTTCTTTAGCCTTGACGATTTCGGAGATCTTTTTATAGCCTTCTTCCTGGGCGACGTCCATCGAGATATAAGAAATGTTCTCAGAAAACAATTTCCATTGGCCATCGATTTGGTCTTTGCGCCGGGAAAAATTTTGTACGCCTTCCAGCAGGTGCTGCCGGTACTGGGCCTCTGTGATTGACGAACGGGACAGCCCCTGGATAGAAAAATGTTCAGGCATATATCCGTCCAGGAACAGGTTGTATAGCGCGGGGGTGAGCTTACGATAATTGAGGTCGCCGCTTCCGCCGAAGATAAAGAGGATGGTTTCTGAAGGCCGTTTATTTTGCACTTTAGCCATGTGATGCTATTTGTAATTTAACAATGAGTGCCGGTGTCGTCCGGCAGGTTGCTGGTTATTTTTTATCCCATTGGGTATGGAAGGTTCCCGGTTCGTCAATTCGCTGATAAGTGTGCGCGCCAAAATAATCGCGTTGGGCCTGAATGAGATTAACTGGCAAATGTGCCCTTCGGTAGCTGTCGAAATAATTGAGTGCCGCCGACAGCCCCGGCGTGGGGTAACCTGCTTGTACGGATTCCTGCAATACGGTTCTCAGTGGTCCCACTTTTTCGCGGAGTGTAGCCGCGATGTCCTCACTCAACAGCAGGTTGGCAAGGTTGGGTTTGTCCTTGAAGATCTCTGCAAAGCGATCCAGTAGTGCGGCGCGGATGATGCATCCCCCCTGCCATATTCGGACCACTTCGGCAAGCGGGATTTCCATGCCAAGTGCTTCAGAGGCCTTGGCAAGCATGCCCAAGCCTTGGGCGTAACAAATGATAACGGCGGTGTACAGGCCGTCGTGTAATGCGGCGATAAAAGTTTCCGGGTTGGTCGGCAGCACACTGTCGGGATTGCCGTATAATTGTTGGGCCTCCTCCCGCTGGCTTTTGTATACCGATAAATCCCGGGTAGACACTGCGATGTCGATGACCGGAATCGGGTAATGCAGATCCATGGAATCCTGAGAGGTCCATTTGCCGGTGCCTTTGGCGCCGGCTTCATCCAGAATCATATCAATCAGGCGGTGTTCGGTTTTATCATCCTGACGGGCAAAAATATCCCGGGTGATTTCCAGCAGGTAAGACTGCAGTTCGCCCTCATTCCAGCGGCCGTAGACCTCATGTAATTTATCATTATCTAATCCAAGGCCTTGATGCATCAACAGGTAAGTTTCGCTAATCAGCTGCATGATGGCGTATTCAATGCCATTATGCACCATTTTCACATAATGACCGGCAGCATCTTTTCCCAAATAGGCCACGCAGGGGCTGCCGTTTACTTTGGCAGATACGGCTTCTAGCATCGGCCTGACTGCATTCCAGGCGTCCCGATCTCCTCCCGGCATGATGCTGGGACCCATACGGGCTCCCTCTTCACCTCCGGATACACCCATGCCCATAAAATGTATCTTTTTCTGTTCCAGGGAACGGATCCGTCTTAAGGTGTCCGTATAGTGAGAGTTACCCCCGTCTATAAGGATATCTCCCGGTTCCAGCAGCGGCACAAATTCTTCGATGACGGAGTCTACAGGCTTGCCGGCCGGCACCAGCATCATGATCCGGCGCGGAGGTTTGAGCAACCGCACAAAGTCCTCGGCCGTAGTCACTCCTTTGACCGTCGTGCCGGAGGAAGCTTCCTTTTCCAGAGAGACCGCTTTGTGGTCGTCTTTGTCGAGGCCTACTACGGAAAAGCCATGGTCCGCCATATTTAATAAGAAATTACGGCCCATCACTCCCAGGCCAACCATACCAAAATCGAAAAGAGTGTCGCTCATGAAACGGACGGATTTAAGTCAATCGGTTGAAAAAGAATCCTAAAGGTAGCGATTTTGTCCAAGCAGGAAAAGCCTCCCGGGGCAGGCATGGCGGTGCCTGCCCCGGAAGGCTGAAGAATCGCCGTCGGACCGATTAATCTGTCCAGCTGGTCAGATAGGTCTTGTCTTCAATATCCAGGGCATAATCCGTAAGTTGCAGCGGGTGAAATGTGTCTACCATCACAGCCAATTCGTCCGTGGCTTCCAGGCCCAAGCTTTTTTCCACAGCTCCGGGATGCGGCCCGTGCGGAATACCTGCCGGATGTAAAGTCAACTGGCCCCGGGTGACCTGTTTTCGACTGAGGAAATCGCCCTCTGCATAATAGAGGACTTCGTCGCTGTCAATATTACTGTGGTTGTAGGGAGCCGGAATGGCCTGGGGATGGTAATCGAATTTCCGGGGACAAAAAGAGCAGACCACAAAATTTGCTGCTTCGAACGTCAGGTGCACCGGCGGTGGCTGATGGATTCTTCCGGTTATCGGTTCAAAATCATAGATTGAAATAGCAAAGGGATAACAGCAGCCGTCCCAACCGACTACGTCAAAGGGGTGACGGTCATAATGGACGGCATGAAGCCATCCTTGTTTTTTGATCAGAAAGGTAAAATCGCCTTTTTCGTCCCGCGTTTGCAGTGCTTGGGGAGGCCGGATGTCGCGTTCGCAGTACGGCGCGTGTTCGAGCAATTGTCCTTCTGCACTGCAGTATTTGCGGGGGAAGCGGATGGGAGTATAAGATTCCAGAATAAGCCAACGATTTGCCGGGCGGATCAACTCCACCTGGTATAATGTACCCCGCGGGATGACCAGGTAATCTCCCGGATGAAAGATCAGCGCACCATAAGGAGTATAGAGTGTGCCTTCTCCTTCATGGATAAACCACAGTTCGTCCGCATCTGCATTTTTAAAGAAATAGTGGCCTGTGCCTTGCCTGGGCGCAGCCAGCGAAAGGGCCACATCTTGATTGACCAGCAGGGGTCTTCTGCTTTTCAGGTAGTCTTCCTCGGCGGAAATCTGGAATCCGTGAAAACTGCGGGGACGCAGGTCCATGTCGCCTGCCAGCGGTGGTGCCACCGGGCGGGCTTTTTCGGTCCGGGTGATCCGGGTAGGGGGATGGCAGTGGTATAACAACGAATAGGCGGCGGAGAAGCCTCCAGTGGAAAATAACTGCTCGGCATAGAGTCCTCCGTCTGCTTTATGAAACCGGGTGTGTCTTTTGTGTGGGATGGTTCCCAGGGTATGGTAATATGGCATGGGCGCTTAATTAACGGGCAATGGCTTGTTGTAAGAGGAGGCGACCTTTCAGCTTGCGGAGGCCGGCAATGCCTAATATCATTTACCTTTGCGGACATGATTTGGCGAAAAAAGACAAGGTATATATGTGGGCTTATGGGGCTGCTATTTGCATGGACGGCTTGCCAGCAAGGGAAGCACCCAGAGGCCACTTCGGGGGCCGATTCCCTTTTTGAGAGCCAAATGCTTGCCCGCCTGACGGATTCCATCCGCAAATATCCGGACCAGGCTAAGTTGTATTTTGACCGGGGCGGAATGCTCTATGTCATGAAGGCTTATGCACTGGCAGAAAAAGATATTCAAAAAGCCATCTCCTTGGATGCACGGCAACCCACTTATTATGAAGCACTGGGAGAAATCCGCCTGGCCGCCGATTCCCTGTCTGGCGCCCTGGAGGCATACCGCAATGCACTGCGACTGGAACCCCACCTGGTCACGGCCCGGTTAAAACTGGCTTATGTGTTGTTTCAGCTGGAGCAATACCATGAAACTATCAACCAGACTGATACGCTCCTTGGTCAGGATGCCAGGCTGGCCAAAGCTTACGGGTTGCGATCCCAGGCCTATGAAGCACTGGGAGATACCCTCCGTGCGCTCAAGTATATGAAAGAAGCGGTCCGGCTTTCCCCCGAAGATTACGATGCATTAATGGCTCTCGGCGACCTGCTTCGAGGCCAAAGACCAAAGCGCGCGCGCTTATTATGGTAAAGCCGCCCGGCTGGATACGACGCAAGCCGAGCCTCTGTACGCCATCGGCCAGCTGTGGGAAGCACTGGGACGTTCCGACAGCGCCATCGCCGCCTACCGCGATTGTATTGCCCGGGACGCCTATGACCTGCAGGCGTATCTGGGCCTGGGAAGGCTATATGAAAGACAGCAGGACTGGCAGGAAGCGCTAAAAGTCTTTACCTTAGCGTCAAGAGTAGGACCTACCGATCCTGAGATATTTTACCACCGGGGCTTATGCCACGAGAAACTGCATCAAATGGAGGCTGCCTTGCATGATTATGAAAATGCGAGTGCCCTGCCAGGCGGTCATGCGGACGCGGAGGCTGCCCTGAACCGGTTACGACAGGCACAACCCCACAGTTAAACACATACATGTTGAAAAAAAAGGACACCCTGATCGCCCCTTCGCTTCTGGCTTCCAACTTTCTGGAAACCGGCAGCGAGGTACAGATGATTAATGACAGTGCTGCAGACTGGCTGCACCTGGACGTCATGGACGGACGTTTTGTACCCAATATCAGTTTCGGAATTCCAGTCATCCGCGATATTCACCGGGTGGCCCAAAAGCCGCTGGATGTCCATCTGATGATTGTGGAACCGGACCAGTATGCGGAGGCTTTTAAGCAGGCCGGAGCAGATCACCTGACCGTGCATTACGAAGCCTGTACCCACTTGCATCGCAGTCTGCAGTTGATCCGGTCGCTGGGGATGAAGGCGGGGGTCGCCATCAACCCCCATACTCCGGTGCTGCTGCTGCAAGATATTATTGAAGATGCCGACATCGTCCTGGTGATGAGTGTCAATCCCGGATTCGGAGGACAATCCTTCATTCCCCGCACCTATGAGAAACTGCGGCAGCTTCGCCGGATGATTGATGACCGGGGCTTGGATACCCTGATTGAAGTAGACGGGGGGGTGACTATGGAGAACGCAGGGGAAATTGTGGCAGCGGGCGCCGATGTGCTGGTGGCCGGCAATACCGTCTTCAGTGCCCCCGATCCACGGGAGGTCATCGGAAAGCTCAAGGGAGAAAAGGCTAATTAAGCAGGGAAAGAATTTTTTCGCGGGTAAGCGGCTTCACCAAATAGCCCCGGATAGACTCGTAATTTCTGGATCGCTGAATATCTTTTTCATCCTGGGAAGAAGACAGGATATGGATCCGTACTTTTTTGGGAAGGGACTCCCGGATTTCTTCAAAAACGTCCAGAAAATCCCACCCGCTCATTTCTGGCATGTTCAGGTCAAGCAAGATGATATCGGGCAACTGGTCTGGGTCGGTCCGGTGTTCCTGGATAAAATCCAACGCCACGTCAGCTCCCGGAAATGATACGATCTTGCGGATGGGAATTACCCTTTCGATCATTTTGGAGGAAACCTTCAGCTGAATCGCGTCATCATCAATCAAAAATATCGTTTCCGGCGACTGCATGTGGTGCATTTCTATGGATTACGGAATTTGGCCTTTAAGTCCCTATATAATTTAACAGTTGTCAACCCAAAAAAGTATGGGTAAATCAAAAAATGATTTTCGGGTAAGATAATAGGCATGCAAGGTATAAGAATTACCTTATTAATCAATAAAAAGAGACTTTGAGGTAGGGCATTAATGGGTTTTCTTTCTATTTGGTACAAAAATAAAGAACTTCGCAGTTTTCTAACGGATTTATATATCCCAAATCAAACTTTTTCCGCAAAAAGAACGCCGGATCATCACGGAAGGTTGCCCCCATTTTATTCACCGGGTTCCATTCGGCATTTGACAAATTTCGCATTTTGGCGTAGGTTTGGGATAAAATTATAAGATTATTTTAATTAGCCGATTATGAAAGCCATGATAATGATAGGGTCCGAGAGTGACCGCCCAGTAATGGAAGAATGTGCCAGATATCTGGATTTTTTTGGGATTGATAATGAACTGATCGTGGCCTCCGCGCACCGCACTCCCGATAAGGTCAGAAGCCTGGCCAGTGACGCCTCGGCAAAAGGATTCGGAGTGATTATTACTGCGGCCGGCATGGCCGCGGCCCTCCCGGGGGTTGTGGCAGCGTATACTTCACTTCCCGTATTGGGAGTGCCTCTGGAAGGGGGGCTTCCCGGCGGGGTGGATGCCTTGTATTCGATTGCGCAGATGCCCGCGGGGATACCGGTAGGCACCCTGGCAGTCGGAAAAGCAGGCGCGCGAAATGCTGCTATCCTGGCGGCTCGGATTTTTGCCCTGAGTGACCAGGCAGTGGCCGCCAAACTGGACGAGTTTAAGCAGCAGGCATATCGAATCTAAGGACAAAACCTTTTGGGGGGTATAGTTGTAATGCAAAAAAGGAGCGACATTGACCGAAGCAATCATTCATCTCGAAAATATCAATCCCATTGAGTTTTTCGGAGTCAATAACGGAAAACTAGATATTTTAAAGAAAAAATTTCCTTTACTTAAAATTCTGTCTCGAGGAAGCCAGTTAAAACTTTCCGGTGCGCCTGAGGAGATCGAATCTGCTCGTGGTAAGATCGGACAGGTGGTGAAGTATCTGGAACGCAACGGACACCTGAGCGCCCATTATTTTGAACAGATCCTTGCGGATGATCAGGGGGTGGATGGCTTTGGGGATTCTGCTGGGCCGGAAGTGCTGGTCTACGGACCAAACGGCAGGGTGGTCAAAGCGCGCACCTCCAATCAAAAAAAGCTGGTGGCCCTGGCTGCGGAAAATGACATTGTATTCGCAGTGGGCCCTGCCGGTACCGGAAAGACCTATACGGCGGTGGCCCTGGCCGTCCGCGCCCTGAAGAACAAGGCGGTTAAAAAAATTATTCTTACCCGTCCAGCGGTGGAAGCAGGAGAGAACCTGGGTTTTCTACCCGGAGATCTCAAAGAAAAGATCGATCCTTATCTGCGTCCCTTATATGATGCGCTGGATGACATGATCCCGGCTGACAAATTAAGTTATTACATGGCCACCCGGGTCATTGAGATTGCGCCCCTGGCCTATATGCGTGGGCGTACACTGGACAGCGCTTTCATCATCCTGGATGAAGCGCAGAATGCGACCGATCTCCAGCTGAAAATGTTTCTCACAAGGATAGGCCCCTCCGCCAAAGCTATTATTACCGGTGACATGACCCAGGTGGATCTGCCGCAGAACCAGAGATCCGGTCTGGCAAAAGCCATTCGCCTGTTGCGCCATATTCCGGGCATTGGTCACATGGAACTGGATGAAGAAGATGTCGTAAGACACCGGCTGGTGAAGGCGATTATCAGGGCGTATGATAAAGACAAACCACAAAAGGAAACGGTGCACCAGCCCCGCACACACTAACTTCGGGATCATTTGGTGGCTGGCAGCGTCCTTATGGGCGCTGCCGATGCCCTTTTCCTGCCAGGAGGCTGTTTCCCACGATACGCCGTCTTTGAGGGCAAGGCAACGGGAAGCGGCGGACGCCGCCAAAATCGCTTACGGAAAATCTCTGCTCAAGGACGGCGATCTGGTGGTACGTACCGGCAATGATTTTATCAGTCTTACCCTTAGGCAGTTTTCCATGCAGGACCGCACCTATTCCCACTGCGGACTTGTACGGATCGAACAGGGTCGGATTTTTGTCTATCATGCGATCGGCGGAGAGGACAATCCCGACGCGCGGCTCCGCCGCGACAGCTTTTCAGAATTTTGTAATCCTGCCCACAACCTGGGATTCGGTATTTTCCGGTATCGTTTTTCCTCTACAGAGGTTTCCCGCCTGGACAGCATCGTGGAACAATTCTATCGCGACAAGCCCCGTTTTGATCTGAAGTTTGATCTGACCACAGATTCCAGTTTGTATTGCGCAGAATTTATTTACAAGGCAGTCAACCGGGCGACGCACCGGGCGCATTTTATTCCGACCTCCCGTATCGGCGAGTTTCAATATGTGGCCATTGATAATCTGTACTTAAATTCCCATTGCCGGCCGGTATATCAGGCCCTCTTTAAATAAACCGCGCGCCTGGATGGCACGGAGATGAACTTCGTGGTCATGATCAGCGCTGGCGGAGTCTGGTAGAGGCGTTCGCAAGGCCGTGTGATCACGGTGCCGGGGTTGCCAATTGATTTTTGCGTATTGGAAAGTTTATTTTATGTTTATGTATATATGCCATAAAATCCAAAAGTCTTTAGCTTTTGGGATGTAAGGCCAAAATATGGATGTTTTAAAAAAGCGGTGTACCTTTGTTTTGTCAGTATAGGACTTAAAAAAAACTCGTAAGGAACTTGCGAGTACACGTATAGAGCGACGGTAAGACTTCTAACTCTTCGGAGCAGTAAGCAGGTTGCTATGAAGTACGAAGCCAAGCAGTCTTTAGTTGTTTGGTAGTTCACTTTTGTTTCCTCTGAAATACTTTAGCCTATGACGCGCCTCGTTTATTTGACTGCTTCGCTGGCCCTGCTTGCGTGGGGGTTTACAGGTTGTAAGCAGCATGCTGGCCCTAAAGAGGTGTCCCTGAAATTCCTCACGGCGATCCAAAAGGCCAACTACGCGGAGGCAAGAAACTATGCGACCGACGATAGCAAGGCCATGCTTGACGCGTTGTCTTCTTTTCAGAAGATGCTTCCTGAATCTTCCCGGGAGAAGATCAAAAATGAGAAATTTGAAATCCGCGATGTCGAAAAAAAAGACAGCCTGGCAGTCGTTACCTATTCCAGCGACATGGATACTACTGCAAAAACATTGCGGCTGAAAAAAGAACACCGTGAATGGAAGGTCGCTTTCACCAAAGAGACGATCCTTCCCGAATTGAATAAACCCCTCAACGAAGGGGATTCAAGCCTGATTTCGCCCGATTCTTCCCTGATGGAGACGGACACCGGCACGGTGACGCCCTGAGTATTGTTGCGGAACGGATTTTGGATTCCCAAAAAAATTATAAGCACGCGTATGTTTAATCCCTGGCATCATGTGTCCCCCGGTCGCCATATTCCCGAATATGTAACCGGTATTATTGAGATACCCAAAGGCTCCCGGGCCAAGTATGAACTGGACAAAGAAAGCGGCATGCTCAGGTTGGATCGCGTGTTGTATTCCTCGGTATATTATCCGGCAAACTATGGGTTTATTCCACAGTCCTATTGCGATGATAATGACCCCCTGGATATACTGGTCCTTTCCCAGATTGAATTTGCTCCACTTTGCCTCGTCAATGCCAAGGTAGTGGGCGTCATGCAGATGATTGACCAGGGGGAGGCTGACGATAAGATCATCGCGGTAGCCGCCGACGATGTCAGCGTGAATCATCTCAATGATATCAGCGAATTCCCTCCCCATTTCATCAAAGAGCTCCGCCATTTCTTTGAGGAGTATAAGACCTTAGAGAATAAGAAGGTGAGTGTGGAAGAATTCCAGCATAAAGACATCGCTAAAAAGATTGTCCTCCAGAGTTTTGAAGATTACAGGACCTATATGCAGAGTGGCGAAGGTCAGCTGGTCAAAAAAAGCGTTTGATCAGGGCCAAACGGTGGGTGTGGGCTCCCGTATCCGCATGTACGATGCCGTAGTCGTCCAGCTTATCCACGCGCACCTTTCCTGAAGCGTGGATGATCTCGAAATTGTTGAGCATCATCCCCACATGAGTGATTTTTTCCTCTTCGTTTTTAAAAAAGGCCAGGTCGCCGCAATGGGGCGGGTGATTGCTTTCTAACACTTCTCCGCAACGGGCCTGAAGATAAGCATCCCGGGGAAGTACCTTGCCAATCAGTCGGTATACCGACTGTACAAATCCTGAGCAGTCGATCCCAAAATTGGAACGTCCTCCCCACAGGTAAGGCGTATTAAGGTATTGGAAGGCAGCGTGGCGGATTTGTTTTTCCGTGATGGACAAATGATCGGGTTTCAACGGATTCCCCTTATATGTCACGGTCACTTTTCCCCAATACATTTCGCCATGCCGCATTCCTTTGAGAAAACTTCCCAAAGGCACAGACATTGGGTGTCCGCTGACATCTACGGTGGTGATGGGATCGGCCGTATATTCTTCTGTGGATTCGTGGTAAAGATCTTCTTGAATGTCAGTAAGTTGGTTTTCCGCGCACCATCCTTCGTATTGGTCGAACTGATTACGGATTTTTAGCCATCCTTCTTTGGCCTGCTCCAGCACAATACCGCACTCCCCGAACAGCAACTGGCTTACCATCTCACTGCGGTGGGATGGTTCGGATCGCAGCGGCATCACCGGGACCACACAGATTTTGTGTTCCATAAGATATTCAACAGTATATAATTAGACAGCCGATCATATGATCCTTTCTTCCTTAAAAACCATGCCAACTGACCGGATAATATTCCGGCAGGCAGCGGCAGGTGTCTTCCGACCAGGTGAAAATATGGAAAGACATCAGAAAATGCATCATAAAAGGGAAAATAATTATATTTAATCATTATTGTCCGACAAAAATCGGGTTAAAATTGTCTGCAACTCCTTGCTGTTAAGGGTTGCAGCCTAAAAATT
>Ga0164242_10000245_pt1 | contig 68601 bp, 61 predicted proteins | sample OricomgcompostMG_FD_108783 | JGI IMG/M metagenome (GOLD analysis project Ga0164242, IMG submission 108783) | Miracle-Growth compost microbial communities from Emeryville, California, USA - Original compost - Miracle growth compost (MG) ... | reverse complement strand
TTTCAATTTACATTTAATGTTTTTTTAAATCCACTAAAAAAGTTGTCCTTAAATCGCTTATATTTACCAAAAAATCAGTGCGTTTTTGAATCTAATTTGGGTTTTTAGACGAACTGCCGTTACAAGATATTTGGGTTTTAGTCTGAATTTAAAGATGGTTTTGTACTTGAAAAATTGTGTTTAATGGAAAAAAACTCGTATCTTTAATCTCAATCATCTTTTAGCGTCAGGCCTTTATACATGATTTTTAACCGAGTTTTTTCCAACTAAAAAACCCACATTACTTCCGCTAAAAAAAAACATATTTTTCAGCTAATCTTTTATAGTTTTCATTGAATTGCTAAATTTGAGCATTATAGAACCCATCCAATGAAAATAAATCACTCACTTAAATTTATATTGTCTTTGTTGATTGTTTTCACTGCGTGTATTCATCATTCGGAAAATAAGCTAACGAAGAATAATTCCATCGATTTTCCTGAAGTAACGATTAAATATGCACAAGGTTTTTCAATTGATGTTTCGGATAGTTCTGCTTTAATTAAAACGAAAATTCCAGAATCAGCTCTTATTTTAGATTCAATTGTTTTGAAAAAGAATGCTGAAAATAAATTCCATTGGCCTTTGAGTTCAGTTGGCGTTCAATCAACCACTTATTTTGCTTTTTTAGAGCGTTTAGATGAGGTTAAAAAGATAACTGCAGTTTGTGATATGAATTATTACAGCTATTCGCAGAAGTCACTATTTAATGATTCTGTCACTGAAATTTGCGGTGGGTCGTTCAATTTTGAAAAATTAGCAATCATTCATCCCGACATGATGTTTTTATATCCTTTCGAAAATAAAGGAATTGAAAGATTTCATCAATTAGGGATAAATACTTTTTATGTTACGGAATATCTAGAAACAACTCCTTTAGCTAGAGCAGAATGGATTAAGTTTTTTGGTTTTTTGATGAACAATAATCAACTGAATGCAGCTTTTGAAAAAATAGAACAAGCTTATAATGCGATTAAAAAAGTAGAGGTACATTCAACCGTTGCCTTCAATTTACCTTTTGATGATCAATGGAATATGCCAGCAGGTAATTCAATTACAGCTAATTTAATTAAAGATGCTGGATTTGATTATGTTTTGAAAGATGTCAAAGTTGAAGGTAACCATGTGCTTTCCAAAGAAAAAGCATACAGTATTTTAAGTAAAGCAACATATTGGATTATTATTGCTGAACGTCCAGCTGATTTTAATTTAGCGCAGTTATTAAAAGAAAATCCAATTTACGCTACTTTTCCAGCTGTTAAAAATGGAAAAGTCATTTTTTGCAATACAGCTACAACAGATTATTTTTCAAAAGGTGTTTTAGAACCTGATATTATGCTAAAAGATTTGTTATTTTGTCAAAATGAACTAGCAGATAAAAACTATCAACCACATTATTTTAAACTTTTACCTTGATTTATAGAAGTGACATAGCTAAACTTATTTTACTTGCATTTGGAGTACTTCTTCTTATGTTCGTCAATATTTCTTGGGGTGATGCTTTGATTCCACAAAAGGATGTGTTTTCTATTCTTTGTGGGAAAATTTCAGAAAATTCATCGTGGTCGTATATCATTGAAGAAAGATGGTTGAGAACTTTAAATGCAGTTTTTAGTGGCGGAGCATTAGCCATTTCTGGACTCATTATTCAATCTTTTTTTAGAAATCCACTAGCTGGACCGGGAGTTTTAGGAATTTCTAGCGGAGCTTCTGTCGGTGTTGCTTTTGCAATATTAGCAGGAGATTCACTTTCTGGTTGGTTGGGATTTTCTCAATACTTTTTAGGGTTTTCAGGAGCTTTTATTGTGTTAATGATTCTAATGATTCTCAATAAATGGGTAAAAGGAGTCACGCTTTTGGTGATAGGATTAATGATTAGCTTTTTTGCCTCTTCCTTTGTAAGTCTTTTACTCAATGTTTCGGATGCTATTCAAACAAAAAAATATGTAGAGTGGGGATTTGGTAGTTTTTCTATGGTAAGTAACGATTCATTTTATTCCTATATGCTTGTTTTGATGCTTCTGATATTAGTGTGTTTACTCTACTTCCCCAAATTATTAAACGCTTGGGTTTATGGAGAGAATCAAGTTAGTGCAGCGGGATATTCAATAAAAGGAAGTCGTTTATTGATTATTGTAATCATAGGATTAATAGTTGCTTTAGTTACTTTACAATGTGGTCCAATTAGCTTTATTGGAATTGCCATTCCACAAGTTGCTCGAATGCTTTTTAAAACTTCACATCATCTTGTTTTGCTAATCGGTTCTTTTATTGGAGGCGCTTTTATCGCCGTTTTGTCGGATATTATTTTACGTAATGCAGGATTTGCACTGCCGTTGAATGCCATTACAGCTCTTTTCGGCGCTCCTATCATTATTTGGGTAATTCTACGTGGATCTAAAACGCTACAAATGCAATGATAAAGCTCCATAATTGTAACATATCGATAGGAGAGAAGCGATTATTCAATTGTCCTGATTTTACACTTGAAAAAGGACAAATGATCGCTTTGTTGGGTAAAAATGGTTCAGGAAAATCTACCTTTTTACGAGCGCTCTGTGGATTCAATAAAAGCCTTTTTGGAGATTGTTGGATAGACGAAAAACCGTTCATTCAATTGCATCAAAAAGAAATACAGAAGAAGATAGCTTATGTTCCCGTTAAGCAAGAAGTTTTTGGAAAAATTCATTTAAAAGACCTCGTTTTATCTGGAAATATGTCGGAACGTAATTTTATGGATTTGATTCGTAAAGAAGAAGTCGTTAAAGCAGAAATGATTCTAAATCAACTTAATATAGGACATTTGTCCGAAAATTTATTCGTTCAACTAAGTGATGGAGAGCAAAAACTTGGTTTATTAGCAAAAGCACTTTTTCAAAATGCAGATTATCTTTTTCTAGATGAGCCAGAAGCTTTTTTAGACGTTGGAAATAGAATGAAAATGTTTGCCGAATTACAGAAAATTGCCCAAGAAGGAAAATCGGTATTTTTCTCTACGCATCAACCAGATTTAGCCAAGAAATATTGCACGCATGTTGCGTTTATTGAAAATCAAGAACTAAAAATCATCGATGCTACATTGTACGAAGAGCAATTAATTCATCGAATTTTTTTAGAAGATTAAATGCTGATTATTCAATAATCATCTTTTCAATAAGGACTTGGTTATTGGTATAAAGTTTCACAAAATAAACTCCAGTAGGAAGAGAAACTTCATCTAATTTCACTTCTTTATAACCGCTTTTATCGATTGAAATTTGATTAGAAATCAATTTTTCACCTCTTGTTGAATAGAGTTCTACCAGATATGTTCCTTTTTCAGGGAAATGATAACCGATTTGGTAATTTCCTTTGTTTGGATTTGGGATAATGCGCAATTCGTTTCCACCATCAAATCCAACAGATTTCACTTCTGAAATTGATTCATTTCCTTGCGTGTCATATATTTTTAAACGATAATAACTAGTTCCCATCAATGGATTTTCATCGTAGTAACTATACGATTGCAAGGTATTTGAATTTCCAACAGCTTTTGTTTTACCTATGCTAGAAAATACTCCATCTTCTCCCGCTCTTTCGATAAGAAAATAATCATTGTCTTTTTCAGAAGCTGTTTCCCAAGACAAGAGAACCTGTCTATTTATTTTTTCTACATTAAAATTATTGAGAGTAACCGACAAAGGACAAATAACAGTAAAAGTTACTACACTTTGTACTCCACATGCATCTGTTACTGTAACTGTATAAGGGCTTTGTGCATTGTTGGCATTAATAGTTGGCGTACTAGCTCCATTACTCCAAGCGTATGTATATCCAGGTACTCCAAAATTAGGTAGAGGATTCATAAGTGTTGTTGTTCCAGCGCAAGAAGCTACATTGTAGGTTTTATTTGTAGTTGTTTCTAAAGTTTTACCTGTAATTGTAACAGACCAACTGTTATTGGGTATCTGTTGGCAACTTGGTTGTGTACCACATCCTCCAGAGCAATAACATCTTGTAGTAACCATTTGAAAAGTAACACTCCCAGAACATACTGGAGTCATACAGGTAACTAGGTTACTAATATCTAAGTTTGTTCCAGTACACGTTCCTGGTCCTGCTGTCTGGCAAGACCATCTTAGTGATAGGTCGGATGGGTTATTTCCGCAACTCGTTGAAATATAATATCCAGCTTCTTGCATATAACAAACTCCACACGATGATCCGGTTCCAGAAATTGTTTGCGCACTAAACGTTGCACCTGTTAAAGTTGAATTTGCAGGTTTTGGCACGACTAAATTATAACCACAATCTCCAGTCGATGAAGAACCACCACACCACGGATTATTGTAATTTCCAAAAGTAATAATTCCACCAGTAAAAGTAGCAGAAGAGGTAACCGTGGGGTCTACAATAAGTGGATAAATCGCCCCTAAATCTGTTGTCCATGAAATAGGAACAAGAATTGAGAGTTGGTTTTGTTGACTGTCGAAATAATAGCCAAAATCTCTACCTCTTTCTTTTATACCACTTTGATCATATCCAAATGCTGGATTAAATTCAAATTTGTAAGGTACATTTAGTGAAGTTATTTCATAACCGCCATCTAAATTTGTATTTACCGAAAAATCGTTTGGTATAGAAAGATTATCCCTAAAAGCAATTTGTCCGTTTGAATATCCTAATGGCGCCTTTATAACATAGCTGCTTTTTATAGCGTCACCTCTGTAAATAATTTCAATATCTACATTTGGCCAAGCATTGATTACGCGAATTCCTTCTTCACCCACAGTGTAGTTGCTCCAATTTGCTTCTCCTAAATTGGTAATCTGATTTAATGGAGAAATATATAACATTTCCACTTTTCTGTTAAAAGCAAATTTTTCTCCGTTTGGAAGATTAAAGGATGATTGTTTATTAGGGATATTTAACTCAGTTGGCATTACAGCTTGTCTTTCTGCAGTGTAAATTCCTTCAGATTTCTTTTTTAATCGAGGATCGATAGAAATAAGTTCTCCTTTATCATTTTTATAATTAAAAATCCCATAACATTTCTGACTATAAAAAGAAGTCCCATTTGTTCCTTTCTCAACAAACATACGAGCAGAATCCGTTCTGTTTTGCAATAATTCATAACAATCTTCACAAGGAGCATTATACGGTAAATATCCAAAATCTGGGTGCGTATAAAATTCAGGCGAAGTTAGCTGCTCTAGTTCTTTTGAAATATCTTTTTGCTGTGTAGAAAAAGATTCAAAATTATAAGTTTTTACATGCATTTGATTATTATTCTCTTGAGCAACTAGAGAATTGAAAAAAAATAGGCTATAAAAAAACCCAACCCAAAAATGGGCTTTAGTTGTAGTAAGTAAATTTTTCATAGTAGTATGAATTAGTAGTTTTAGTATGAAAGTGTGAGTTTTATCGTGTTAATTCAATAACTGAAGTCAAAAATAATACTTTTCAAAAATAATACTTTTACTCTAGTAATTTAGTAGAATTATGAAAATTAACAGAACATTGATTTATTACTTTAAAATTAACAGGTCAATTAAAAAACAAACAATTTGATTAATCCCCCCATTCTTTATTCATTCTGAAAACTGTACCTTTAAATAAAGCCACTAAAACACTTTCGGAATTGGTAATTTCTATTTGATACACTCCAACTGATTTACTGGAAGAAATTTCACGAGAAGTAGCAGTCAATTTTTCGTTTACACCTACTTTTTTTAAATGTGAAATTTGAGTATCTATACTTACAGCATGATTTCCTCTGGAGTTGGATGCAAATGCTAAAGCAGAATCTGCTAACGAATAAGTGATACCGCCATGTAAAATTCCAAAACCATTCACCATTTCTTCTCGTGTAGTCATTTCTAATTTGCAATATCCTTCTTCAACAGCTAGGATTTTTATTCCAAGCCATTTACTGAAAGCATCTTTGCTCATCATTTGATCAACGATATCTTTAGGCAACATAGGTTTATGCAATTGATTTATTCAATAATCCCACCATGGCAATTAAAACAATAAAAAGTTGAGAAGCAGTTTCTACATCCAATTCTTCACCATTTTCATCAACGCCACTTAAATCTTCTGCTATAAACGCAGTTATATTTGGTTGGTTAACAACAGTGTCTAAAACAGATGGGTCTTCAGTTTCTGAATATTCTTCCAACAAATCAAGATATGTGTCGTGAAATTCATCAATCATATCATCCGTTACACGTGTAGTTTTTAAGTTTGCTTGTGTGAACATTTCAGCAATTAAACAAAAATAGTAGATTAAATAATCTGCAAGTTCTTCGTTTTCATATTCTTCCGAAGCTTGCATTATATAGACTAATAACTCCGTTTGAGCCAATGTATATGTTTCTGATAATCTATCTAAAGAAGCATCGTCTAAATTATTCACTTTTTCAACTGCTTTTTCGATTTGCTCTACGGTAATTTGTGCCATTTTTTTATTATTTGCTACAAATGTCTTAAAAATGCTCAATAATTAGTTATTTTAGTTCCCAAAATGTAAAATTACTTCTATGAAATACTCTCTAATTTTTAGTTTCATTTTCTTCTTCTTGACAAGTATTGTAGCTCAGAAAAAGGAATTGACGCTTAAAGATGCTGTTATGGAACAGTATCGTAAGTTTAATCCAGAACATATTCAAAGCTTTCAGTGGATTGAATCTACTTCATCTTATTCGTATTTAGAAAATTATACAATACTCAAAAAGTCATTTGTTGGTAACAAAAAAGCTGCTGAAGAATTAACAATTTCTTCTGTGAACAAAAAACTAGGTTCTGATCTTCGTTGGTTTTCTGGAATGGAATGGAAAAATTTAAGTGAATTTTATTTAGTAAATGGTAATTCTTTTTATCTCTATAATTTCGCAACAAATACAGGTAAACTAATTGCTCAATTACCCGATACAGCCGAAAATGCTACGCTTCAAAATGCTACTGGTAACGTTGCTTATACGATAGAAAATAACCTATACATTCATTTGTCAAATGGAGAAGTAGTAGCAGTGACAAACAATTCAGATAAAAATATTGTTTCCGGACAAGCAATTGCAAGAAGTGAATTTGGAATTACCAATGGAATATTCTGGTCGCCAAAAGGAAATTTACTTGCATTTTATCAAAAAGATGAAACAAACGTTGCAGATTATCCTTTGTTAAACATCGATGTAACTCCAGGAAAAGCAATGATGATAAAATATCCTATGGCTGGTCAAAAAAGCGAACAACCTAAAGTTGGAATCTACAACCTTGCTACAAAACAAATCGTTTATATTTCTCCAACTGGAAATGTAGAAGATTATTTAACGAACTTATCTTGGACTCCAGATGAGAAAAATGTAGTAATCGCTGAAGTAAACCGCGATCAAAATCACATGAAATTAGGTTTGTTTGATGCTTCAACAGGTAAATTAAAAAATACCATTTTGGAAGAACAAAACGAACATTGGACAGAACCTGAACATCCAGCTTATTTTTATTCTAGTTCATCAGATAACTTCATTTGGATTAGTGAAAAAGATGGTTTTAATAATTTATATTTATGTAATACGAAAATAGGATTCGTTCGTCAGTTAACTACTAATAAATGGATTGCAAAAGGTATTGTTGGAAATAACGCAAGCGGAACAGAGGTCTATTTTGAAGGAACAGGCGTTTCTCCATTAGACACTAAGTTATTTACGGTGAATATCGCAGATGGTAAACAAGTTTGTCTAACAGAAATTTCTGGAACACATGAAGCAAAAGTTTCAGCGGATGGAAAATATGTTTTTGATCAATATTCAAATCATACAACACCTAATGTAGCGCAAATAATTAATCGCAAAGGAAAAATAATTCATGGTTTCTTGAAAGCGAAAAATATGTTAGAAGAGTATCAAATTGGAACTTCTACGATTGGTAAATTAACCTCACACGATGGATTTGATTTATACACACGTATCATAAAACCATCTGATTTTGATTCAACTAAAAAATACCCTGTTCTCGTTTACGTTTATGGTGGTCCACACGCTCAATTAATTACCAATTCTTGGTATGACGGAGCAAGTTTATGGATGCAATGGATGGCAGAACAAGGTTATATTATTTTCACGTTGGACGGAAGAGGTTCTGGAAACAGAGGTTTTGCTTTTGAGAGTGTAATTCATCGTCAACTTGGAACGGAAGAACTCAACGATCAATTGGTGGGAGTAGATTATTTAAAATCACTTCCTTATGTTGATTCTAACAGATTAGCAATTCATGGATGGAGTTTTGGTGGTTTTATGACAACATCGATGATGTTACGCAATCCTGGAGTGTTTACAACTGCTGTTGCTGGTGGACCTGTTACCGATTGGAAATATTACGAAGTAATGTACGGAGAACGCTATATGGACACACCGGAACAAAACCCAGAAGGATATAAACAAGCTAGTTTGCTGAATAAAACAGATAAATTAACGGGAAAATTATTACTCATCCACGGTGGAATAGATAAAACAGTTGTGATGCAACACGATTTGTCTTTATTGGAATCGTTTATTAAAAATGAAATGCAAGTAGACTTTTTTGTTTACCCAATGCACGAACATAATGTACGTGGAAAAGATCGCGTTCATCTGATGACGAAAGTTTTAAACTACGTGTTGGAGAACAACAAATAGAAACAACAAAAAAGGCGAATGTTCAACATTCGCCTTTTTTAATTATGATTTTTTTTATGGATTAAAACGGTAAATCATCATCTCCTTCTGGAGTAAATGATTCTGCTTTTTCAGAAGTAGTTGGTGTCATTCCAGCTGGGGTTGGTGCGCTGCCGTTGTTTTTTTCCAATTTCCAAATATCTAATGAATTGAAATAACGAATTTCACCTTGTGGAGATGTCCATTCTCTTCCACGTAAAAAGAAAGAAACATTTACAGCGTCATTTACAGCTAAACCATCAACCATATCAACTCTTTCTTGCGTCAATTGAAACAATACATCTTGCGGATATTGTCCTGAATTATCTGTTACAACGATTTCTCTTTTCTTGAATTTTTCAGAAACTACTTGTGTGTCGTTGATGACTTTTACATTTCCTGTTAATGTGTACATAAAACTTTAATTTACGGGTTAATTATTAAATGCCAAAAGCGTTAGCCAGGCTTCGATTACTTTATTCTCTAGCAACAATTGTTGCGCTCTTAAATGCAATGTTTTTTCAAGTTTAGCGGGCTCATCTTCCATAGAGATGAATAGCTCACTAAGCTCCATTAATTTATATTCATTTACATCTGTTTCATTAGGAAGCTCTTCTACATTAGCCAATATTCCTAAATCATTTCCAGTTAATACTTTACTTGTTAAAATTGATTTTGGAAGTTGATCAAACCCAATTCCAATAGTGGTAAGTGGCTTTTGTATTTCAAACATAGAATGTTCGTTTGCATGACAATACCAATTTCCACCCATTCTAGAAACAAGGTGTATTTTCTTTTGGTCTATTTTTCCATCATCACCTAAAACTTCTTCTCTGATATGAATACGTGTTACCTCACAAAAGATTAAATTTCCAGCTCCGCCATGTTCTCCTAATTCTTCTACTTTAATGACTTTACATTCAAATTGAACGGGAGATTCTCCAACGCGAAAAGGTCGGATTGTTTCAGATGGAAGTACTGTAAATCCCGCTTTTTCAAATTCGTTTACTCCAGGAGCATACGGAGAACTAGCCAAACTTACTTGATGAACAATATCATAAGAAACTACGTTAATCACCACTTCTGGAACAACTTTTACATTTTTGTAGGTATCCTTCGTTTCATTTGTTCTTCCGCTACGTGCAGGAGAAAAAATCATGATAGGTGGATTCGCACTAAAGACATTAAAGAAACTAAAAGGAGCAAGATTTGGATTCCCATCTTTATCCACAGTACTTGCAAAAGCAATTGGTCTAGGACCTATAGCTCCTAATAAATACGCATGTAATTGCGGAATAGCAATGTCTTTTGGATCAATGGTTAACATATATCTTCAAATTCTAAGGGACAAAGTTAAGGCTATTTTGCTCGTATCTGAAATCTAAATAAAAGAGTTTTTCACAAGTTATTCAGTTTCTCAATGCATTTTTTGCTTTAACTGTTCATAGAGTTGTTTCGCGCTAGCTTGCGTTGGATCTTTGCTTAAAATAAATTCATATAATTGAAGCGCATCCTTTTTCTTTCCTGTTATTTCCAATAACATCGCTTTGTTTGTTTGAGCGCTCCAATCTTCTGGATAAAAGATGAGGTAATCATTCAAATTAGCTAAACTTTCCTTGTATTTTTGTTGAATAAAAAGTACACGAGAAATTTCTTTTATAAACTGTTTTTCTTGAGGAAAGTTTTTTAAAACACTGCGGTAATCTATTAATACAGAATCTAATTGTCCTAGTTTTTCATGATAATAAGCAGCTTCTTTATAATTTTCTAAAGTCTTTATTTGCTTCGAAGATACAAGTTGATTCAAATCTTGAATAAGCGCTTTTTGTTCTTCTTTATTTGGAGAAAAAACAAGGGCCTTTTGTTTTAAAAATGTGCTATTTTGTTTCGTCTCATCACTTTTGAAATGATATTTCTTGATAGCATTATCAATCAAATCAACTCCTTCTTTGTAAATTAAAAATGCTTTAGTTGAATCGCTTTCTAATCGACCTAATTCTCCATAAACAAATCCAATATTTTGATAGATTAATTCATAATTTGGGTAAATCGCTATACATTTTAAAAATTCATCTTTCGAAAGTTTATACCATTCAAGCTGATCGCTTGAAATATTGGTTTCATGTCCTTGTGTGATGTATTCTGTTCCTAAATTAAAATGTGTTTTAACACTGTTTGGACATACTTCAATTCCAGAACGATAAATAGTTAGGTTGTTTTTCCAATCCATATTTCTAAAAATCGTTTTTGTAGCACCTAAAACGGTTAAAATAATTAGTAATCCTGAAGCATATTTTTCATGCTTTTCAGCTAATTTCTTAAAAATAATTACGACACAAATAATTAAACCGAGAATAGGTAAAAATAAAAACCGTTCGCCTAAAGTACAATTGATGAGAAAGATAAAGTTAGAGGTAAGTGCAAAAGTTACTAAAAAGAAGATTGCGCCAAATCCGATAATTGAACGTTTTATTACTCCCCAAACGGATAGAATAAATAATGTGATAAGTATCAATAAGCCAAAAATACTGGAGAAATCTGCCCAATTTTTAAAGGGGATTTGAGCAATAGAATAATCCCAACTCAACTGAATAGGAGCGAAGAAGAGTTGAATATACTTACTAAAAATGGAGAAATTTGTTGCAAATAATTCTGAAGACGAACTAGCCGCAGCAAGTGTGTTCGCAACAGGATTTATTGGGTCATGAATTAAAACATCGGACAGAACAGATGAACGAATTAAAAAATAAAAAACTACTGGAATTAAGAATAAACTGGAATTTTTGATTGAAAGAAGTACACTTTCTTTTCTGAAAAAGTAAAGAATCATTGGAAAAACAGCAATTCCTGCAACGGCACTATCTTTCGATAAACAAGCTAAGAAAAATAGGAAAAGAGCGAGAATTTTAGCTTTTACACTCGATTTGTCAAATCCAATTAAAAATTGATTCCACGAAGCAAATAAAAATAGAGCACTCAAAATTTCATCTCTACTTTTAATATTAGCAACAACTTCAGTGTGTATGGGATGAATTAAGAATAGAAGTGTAATAATAAAAGGTAACCAAGAATTTTTATCGTTAAAAAGTTGTTGTAAAAATCGAAATAATACGAATATGCAGAGTGCGTATAAGAGAATTTGTATAAAATGAGAAGCACTTGGATTCGCATCAAAAAAGCTACGTTCTATAGCAAAAGTTGTGAGTGTTAAAGGTCGATAAGATTCATCTTCTCTTCCGTCATAACCGAATAAATAACTGTGGCTAAAAATACTAGGAATTGCTGAAATTCCTTCCTTGGTTAAGGTGTTATTGGTAACGACAATTCTATCGTCAATAACATAGTCATGTGACAAAGTGTTGAGGTATAGCAAAAATGCTAACCCCAACAATATGTATAGTTGATTTCGTGTATTTTTTAGTGAGTTCATCCTATAATCAGTGCACTAAAATACAAGAAAAGTGGAAATAAATAGAATTAGAATATTAATCCCAGTTAACTGCCATTCCTTTTGTATGGAAAATTGATTTCGCTTTTTTCACTTCGTCTTCAGTTCCTTTTATAGTCAACATATATTTTCCATCTTCAAGATGTTTTGTGTATTTTTCATGTTTACTTGTGTCAGCACCAATTCCTGTTAGTAAAGCTACAGCTCCACCACCAACAAGTCCAAAATCAAATCCAGCTATTGCACCAACAACTGCTCCAGCTCCGTAAAGGAAACCTAGTCCTGGAATAGCAAATAAACTTAATCCTGTTAATAAACCAACAACAGTTCCTGCTGTTGTTCCAACTAAAACAGATGATTTTTCAATAGCGTCGTAATTAGGAATATGAAGATGATCATCTATCATTTCCGCTTTTCCTATAATTGAAACGTTTTTTACGTTGAATGAATTTTCGGAAAGTGTTTTTACGGCATCAATTGCTTCTTTGTGCGTGTTGAAAATAGCTACGTTGGCTTCCATCATTTTATTTTTTATGGTTAATATTTTACAAGGTACTCATTTAATAAAGATTATATGAATAAAACGTATAATAAATTAACGTTTTTTAAGAATCATTTATAAGTGATTCATTTTAATTGAATGATCATTTAACCTTAAAAAAAGCTAACTTTGTAATTATAGATTATGGCATTAAAAATTACTATTCTCGGTTCTGGAACATCTCAAGGAGTACCTGTTATTGGTTGCGATTGTGCTGTTTGTAGGTCAAATGATCCAAAAGATAATCGTATGCGTAGTTCTGTGCTTATTGAGCAAAATGGAGAAACTTATTGTATTGATACAGGTCCAGATTTTCGCCTGCAAATGCTTCAAAATAAAGTCAAATCGTTAAGAGGTCTTCTTTATACGCACGAGCATAAAGATCATTTGGCGGGTATGGATGATATTCGTGCATTTAATCATTTAGAGAATCGACCAATGGAAATCTATTGTTCCAAAGAAGTAGAACAAGCGCTTAAAAGAGAATATTATTATGTTTTTACAGAGAATAAACACGGCGGAATTCCATCCGTTAATCTCCATATAATTGACGATAAACCTTTTCAATTGGAAGGTGGTCTCAAAGCAATTCCGATTAAAGTAAAACATCATACCATGCCTGTTTTAGGATATCGTTTTGGCGACTTTACCTATATCACAGATGCTAAAACCATTGCAGAGGAAGAAATTGAAAAAGTAAAAGGTTCGAAAGTGTTAATTGTAAATGCGCTCAGAATAGAATCGCATATTTCTCATTTTAATCTAGCTGAAGCACTCGCTTTTATTGAAAAAGTGAATCCAGAAAAAGCATATTTGACACATATCAGCCATCTTTTTGGAAAACACGAAGATATTTGTAAAATGTTACCGAAGAATGTGAGTGTTTGTTTTGACGGGATGACAATAGAAATGTAGTAAAATTATTTCCCTTTTGCTTTTATCACAATAATAAACGTATACAGTAAAATCTTTATATCGAGCGCTAGCGACATATTTTTCAAATATAGCAAGTCGTATTTCATGCGCTGAATCATTTGATCTACATTTTCTGCATAACCATATTTTACTTGTCCCCAAGAAGTGATTCCAGGTCGTACTTTTGTGAGTTGAGAAAACTGAGGTTCTCGTTGTATTATTTTATCGATAAAAAATTGTCTTTCTGGACGAGGTCCAACAAGTGACATATCTCCTTTTAACACATTGAAAAACTGAGGAAATTCATCTAAGCGCAATTTTCGCATTATTTTACCAATTGGAGTAATTCGCGGATCATTTGAACTTGAAAGTTGAGGTCCAGCTGCTTCAGCATTCACGTACATTGTACGGTATTTTATAATCTTAAAGGGTTTTCCACCTAATCCAATGCGTTCTTGTAAAAAGAAAATCGGACCTAAAGAAGAAAATCGAACCATTAAGGCTAGAATTAGATAGACTGGAAGTAATAAAATAATGGCTATCAATGAAATCACGATGTCGCTGATTCGTTTAATATTATATTGCCAAATAGGCATCATTTGGTCGTTAACCTCAATTAAAATTGCCCCAAAAATATTCGTCATTTTTACAGATCCAGACAATATATCATACATGTCTGGAAGAAGTTTAATTTTAATATTACTTCCTGCAATCCGAGAGATTAATTCTTTTAATTTTTCATGTTCTGTGCTATCTAAAGCGATAATAACTTCTTCAACATTATTATCAATCAATACAGTATCTAGATCTTTTACATTTCCTAAATAGGGAAGTTTACTCTCTAAATGTTTGTCAATTCCATTCAAGTTAACGAATCCAATAAAATCGTTACCAATTCCTTTTGGAAGTGAATTGATTTCATTATAGATTTCAACTGCCTTTTCACTTCCACCAATAAGTAAGGTTTTGAAACCAATTTTTCGTTGATGAATTTGAGAAACGAAATAGCTTGTTAGAATCAATCGAGGAATTAAAGTGAGTATGAAATGAATTCCTAACAAGGTTAAAAATGACTGATAATACTCACTGTAATATTGTTGGTCGTCTAGTAAGAATAAGAAAAAAACAAATACATTTCCTAGTAGGGAACACAACATGGTTTGTCCAACAATTTTTAATCTATGTTGGCGAATAACATGATGATAATTTCCAATAATATAATAAATTGCTAACCAAAAAATCGGGATTAAAGTTACGCCTAACCAAAATGTACTTGTGGGTTCAAATGGAATTTTCTCGAGTATAACCTTTCTGTAAATGTAAAATAAACCCCAAGATAATGAGGCTGTTAAGAAGTCTATCGCGGAAAACAACAATGCGGCAGTTCTTCCCTTCATGCTTTAGTTGTAAATCACTTTAATGTTGTCGATACAAATCTTAGAGCTACTTTTTTTCTCCACAGATAAAATAGATTTTAAAGCTACTTTGAAGTAAGATGTACTTAAATCATACGATACAATTTCATTCAAATCAATGTAGATTTTCTTCCAAACAAGATTATCTGCACTTTGTTCATTAATAAGAATGTCTGGATTTGGAGTAACCGTTTGTGCAGTAACGTTATAGGCTGTTAATCCAGTTAAAATTGAATTGGTTGTATAGTAATCAATTTCTAAATACACTTCTCTTCCAGCCGGTAAAACAAGCTGATCGGATGTTGTTGCATCCCACAATGAATCTTGCGTTGTTAAATCAATTTCTCCAAAATAAGCGCCGTATTTTAAGATACTCGGGTCACTACTTGCGTGAAGATGAGCTTTTGAGTAAATTGTTTCAGTAATGGCAACACTTGTTGGGTCTTCAAAATCTTCTATCCAAAAATTTAAGGTAGAATAATATCGTGTGGTTGGATTAATAACCGTTGTTTCATTAGGTGTTAAGGTTACGTATGTTTCATAATTTTCTACAAATGGAAAACGCTTTTTTGTACTTTCAATTCCATTGTTTCGAACTCCTGCTACAATTGTGATTGTTTTTCCACCTTCTTGACCTATTGGAAGTTTTGCGGGAAGTTCAAATACACCCATAAGTTGTCCGTCAATATAAACCCAAGCATCCGTGAAATTATTGCTGAGTGCTCCTTGTGGACTCACAGCATCTACGTTCTCAAGAACAGAAAATTTATTGATTTGCAAATATGCAGGCGTAGGAACATCTTTTCCACAAGAAAAAAATAGGCAAAGTAAAAGTGCGAAAAAACCTAAACGTCCAATCATAGAGTTAGTTTATTAAAATGTATAACGAGTAATATTATAAAATATTTTCTACGGTAAAATTACTCGAATATTTTAATTTTTCAATGATTTGATGTGCAACATCTAAAGCAGCGTAGCCATCTTCTATGGGAACTTTTGTTGTTGTATCGTTTAAAATAGATTCTCCAAAACAACGCAATTCTTCTTTTATGGCATTAACTTCTTTAGGTTCAGGTTTTTCAAATTGAATTTTTTTACTCTTTTTACCTTCTCCTAAGTCTAAAATAAAATCAAACGGATCGGGTTCACCTTCTACATTTGACATGGTTACTACTTCCATCTGTTTACTTAAAAAGTCAACAGTTATATACGCATCGCGCTGAAAAAAACGTGATTTACGCATGTTTTTTAATGAAATTCGCGAAGCGGTTAAGTTTGCAACGCATCCATTGTCAAATTCTATTCGAGCATTTGCAATGTCTGGAGTGTCGCTAACAACAGCTACTCCAGAAGCAGAAATACGTTTTACAGAAGATTTTACGACACTTAAAATAATGTCCAAATCGTGTATCATTAAGTCCAACACAACAGGAACATCACAACCTCTTGGATTAAATTGTGCTAAACGATGTGTTTCAATAAACATCGGTTTATCTAAATAAGGAAGTGCCTGCTGAAATGCTGGATTAAATCTTTCTACATGTCCAATTTGAACTTTAACATTCGCTTCGTGACTTAGGCTAAGTAATATTTGAGCGTCTTCGAGCGTTTCTGTTATGGGTTTTTCAATAAATAAATGCTTGGATTTTCGTAAGGATTTTGAAGCACATTCAAAATGAGAAATAGTAGGCGTTACAATATCCACAATATCCACTTTTTCTAATAATTCATCAATAGAATTGAAACGCGTAATAAAAAATTCTTTTTCAACAGCAAGTGCAACTTTCATATCTGAATCATAGAAACCAACTAATTCATATATTTCACTTAATTCTTGAATAAGTCGTATATGAATTTTTCCTAAATGTCCAGCGCCCAACACTCCTATTTTCAACATGAATAATCGTTTTATACAAAAGTACAACGAGAAGAACGCCTACAAACAAAAAAAAGTATGTTTTATCAACACCAAATTGGTTGTTTTGAACTTTAGATTAAGAGTTTATTCGATTATTCGATTTTTTCGTGCTAAATCTACTGCTTCTAATTTGCTGTGAACCTGTAGTTTTTTGTAGATATTCTCTGTGTGTTTGCGAACTGTTCCGCTAGAAATATATAAGTTTTGACTAATATGCATATAGCTTAAGCCTTTGCCAATTTGTTCTAATATCTCAATTTCTCTAGGCGAAAGTTGATAATCGACAATTTCTTCTTGTTTTGTGTTTAATGGATTACGCAATAATTTAAGCGCTTTAAGTGCAATGGTTGGCGACATAGACGCTCCGCCATTTACAGTTTCGTTAATGCTTTTATAAATTGTTTGTGCAGATTCATCTTTGAGTAAATATCCATCTGCACCAGCTAATATTGCGTTGAAAATAGTTTCTTCATCATCAAAAACAGTGAGCATGAGTATTTTTATATTTGGATATTTTTCTTTGATGATACTAGTCGCCTCGATTCCATCCATTTCTGGCATTTGAATATCCATTAAAATAAGATCAATAGGAAGGTTCTTTTCCAAATTATTGATGAGCTCTTTGCCGTTTTCTGCCTTGAACTTGTACTTTAAATCATTAAAGATCGAAATTTTTTCTTCTAGACTTTTTGCTAAAAATGGTTTGTCTTCAGCTACAGCAATTCGTATCATAATAATTGTTTTGACAAAGATGTACTAAGTTTGTTCTAGTTTCAATACGCTATATAACGTATTCATATAGTGAAAGGTTGGGTCTTAGAAGTTTTCGGATATTTATTTTTCCTTGAAAATAGTCAGCTTAATTTGCGTACCTTTTTGATTGTCAGAAGTAATGATGAGCTCAGCTCCAATTTCTTTTGCTCTATTTTTCATGTTATGTAAACCATTTCCGGTAGAACTATCTTCTAGATTAAACCCAATTCCATTATCTTGAATACAAATTTGGAGTACATCACTCGCTTCAAAAGTAATTTTCAATTGTTTTGCTTGGCTATATTTTATACAGTTTTGAATTCCTTCTTGAATAATTCGGTATGCATTCAACATTTCAGTTGGATTAAGCTCAAAGTCATTATTGCCGATTAATTCAATTTCAAATTCTGTTGATATATCTAATTTGGATTTAACATCTAATATTTTAGCAAAAAGTTGCTGAACCGTTCCTGCTTCTGTTTTCATCGCCCAAATAGTATCGCGTAAATCTGTCAAGGTATTTTTGCCAAATTCTACCATTCCTTTTAATTTGGGTTTAATAGTTTGGTCTCTAGTATTATCGAGATTTTCTAAGGAAGAAATCATAAAGGTTAATTGTGAACCGATATTGTCATGTAATTCCCTTGAAATACGTACTTTTTCATCGTATAACTCTTTCGTTGTTCTAAGTGTTTCTCGTTCTTTTTCAAGTAAAAATTCCATTTTTTGACGTTTTCTACGCTGATCTTGAAAACGAAATACCCAAAACATAACGGCAACAACAAGTACAATTGAAATAATAAGCCAAGTTATTTTTAGTTTCGCTTTGGCAATTTCTACGGCTTTTTGTGAGAGTTCTTTTTCTTTCAACTCTGTATCAAATTCAACTTGTAGTTCTTCTAAACGCTGAGAAGTTTCAAGGGTCAAAACACTGTCTTTGTATTCCATTAATTGCTTAGAATAGGCAAATGCTTCTGGATAATTATGTTGTAGTTGCTTTAAATCTACAAGCAATTCCAAACATTCTTTTATGACATAATTGTAACTTGCTTTTTTCGCTTTATCTAAAGATATTTTACAATAATAAATAGCTGAATCAATTTTGTTTTCAGCTCTGTATATGGTAGCTAATAAAACCGTATTCTCAATTCTTCCAAATTCTCCTACCTCTTTATTTCTATACTCGTCGGAGAGATTAAGATAATGATGAGCTTTTTTATATTCTTTTCGTTGAATGTTTAAATCTGCTAAGTTATTGTAAGCGTAAGGTATTCCGATTGTATTGTGTGCTTTTAATTCTTCTTTTAGTACATAGTTAAAATAATATTCTGCACTATCTAATTCATTCCCAATTAGTTTTACTGTTCCGTAATTATTATAAGTTGGAACTGAGGTAGATTCTTTCTCTAGACCATGCTCTTTTATTACTTGCAATGCTCTTTGCATGTATAAATTAGCTTTTTTTAAGTCTCGTCTTTTTAATGAAAATCCAAATTCAGCATATTCGTGTGCTAATTCGGGATATTTATTTAATTCTTCAAATCCACGAATGGCTTTTAAGTGACAATTTGTACTTTCTTCAAATTTTCCGCTTAAATAATAAGCTAAAGCTAGTTTACTATTAGAAATTGCTAACCCTTCTGTATAATTAATTTTTTGTGCAAGCTCTACGTTTTTCTTAAAAACTGAACGTGCTATAGCTAAATTAGATACGATATAATAATATTCTATGCTATTTACAGAATCGACTTTTTTCTGCTCAACCGAAGTTTGAGCATTAATGATAGAAAAGAAGAAGAGAAATAGAACTAAAATAGGTAGTTTGTAGGTCATGAATCATTTTTTCTCGGTTAAAGATAATTCAATTGTTTCAAAAAATGTACTTTAGTGCCTTAGTATTTAAAGAAAAATAAAATCAAGATATGTACGGAAAATTTCAACAACAACTTCAACAAGAATTAGCGCAAATTCAAGAAGCAGGATTATATAAAAAAGAACGCATCATTACTTCGCCACAAGGAGCTTCGGTTACTGTTGCTAACAAAGAAGTGATTATCATGTGTGCCAACAATTATTTGGGACTTTCTTCTCATCCTGAAGTGATTAAAGCAGCGAAAGACACACTTGACACACACGGTTTTGGAATGAGTTCTGTACGTTTTATTTGTGGAACACAAGACATTCACAAAGAATTGGAGCAAAAAATTGCAGATTTTAACCATACAGAAGATACGATTTTATACGCAGCAGCTTTTGATGCAAATGGCGGTGTTTTTGAACCATTATTTGGCGAAGAAGATGCTATTATTTCTGATGAGTTGAACCACGCTTCGATTATTGATGGTGTTCGTTTGTGTAAAGCACAACGTTACCGTTACAAACATAGCGACATGAGTGACTTAGAAGAGCAATTGAAAGCTTCTCAGGGACAACGCAATAGAATTATCGTTACAGACGGTGTGTTTTCAATGGACGGCGACATCGCTAAATTGGATAAAATCTGTGATTTAGCAGATAAATATGATGCTTTGGTAATGGTGGACGAATGTCACGCAGCTGGATTTATTGGAAAAACAGGTCGCGGAACAGCAGAATACAACAATGTGATGGGAAGAATTGATATCATCACAGGAACTTTAGGAAAAGCATTGGGTGGCGCAATGGGCGGTTACACAACAGGTCGAAAAGAAATTATCGAATTGTTACGCCAACGTTCACGTCCATATTTATTTTCTAACTCACTTGCTCCTGCAATTGTTGGCGCATCTATAAAAGTATTTGATTTATTGAGCGGTTCTACAGCATTACGCGATAAATTAGAAAGCAATACCAACTATTTTAAAGAAAAAATTAAAGCAGCTGGATTTGACACAAAACCGGGAGATTCTCCAATTGTGCCGATTATGTTGTACGACGCTGCGCTTTCACAAAAATTTGCAGACAGATTGTTGGAAGAAGGCGTTTACGCAGTCGGATTTTTCTACCCAGTTGTAGCAAAAGGTCAAGCAAGAATAAGAACACAAATCTCAGCCGGACATACACAAGCACATTTAGACAAAGCTATCGCAGCATTTATTAAGATTGGTAAAGAGTTGGAGGTGATATAATGTTGGGATTTAATAAAAACAAGGTTTAATCTTCTAAAAAATATTTTGGACTTTATTTGTCCATTTTAAAAATAATCGTATATTTGGACAAATATTGACCAAATGACGATTGCAAAAAAACATACATCTTTTGGCGAACTTCTCAGAAGTTTGAGAGAAGAAATGGGGCAGACTTTAAAAACTGTCGCTAAAAATTTAGCTATGGACACTTCGCTTCTTGCAAAAATTGAGCGAAATGAAAGACAGCCAACCAAGCAAATTATTAGCCAAATTGCTGAATATTTTCATGTTGATAAAAAAGAATTACAATCAGAATTTTTGAGTGATCAAATTGCATATAAAATTTTAGATGAAGAAGCTGATTTAAGTATTCTCAAAGTTGCCGAAGCAAAAGTTAAATACCTTAAAACTGTAAATAATGGAAAATAAGATAAAAGTTGTAGAGTTATTTGCAGGTGTTGGAGGTTTTAGGCTTGGACTTGAAGGACAGAATGGAAAATCTGCATCTTCAAGTTATAAAAAACCATTAGAAACAAATTATGAAGTGGTTTGGAGTAATCAGTGGGAGCCTTCAACAAAAATTCAACACGCATCAATAGTTTATGAGAATCGTTTTGGAAAAAAAGGACATTCAAACCAAGATATTGCAAGTGTTGATGTATCAGAAATTCCCGATCATGATTTATTGGTTGGAGGTTTTCCTTGTCAAGACTATTCGGTTGCAACGACATTGAAAAACTCTAAAGGATTAATTGGGAAGAAAGGTGTTTTGTGGTGGTCAATTCATAAAATCATTTCCGAAAAAGAAAATAAACCAAAATATTTATTTCTTGAAAATGTTGACCGACTTTTAATTTCGCCATCGGGACAAAGAGGACGAGATTTTGCGATTATTTTACAAAGTTTAAATGAATTAGGTTACGCTGTAGAATGGCGTGTTATAAACGCTGCTGAATTTGGAATGCCACAAAGACGTAGAAGAATTTTCATCTTGGCTTATTTAAAAGGAACTGAGATTTACGAAAACATTCAAAATACATCATCAACTAAATGGATTTTGGAATACGGAATTTTAGGAAGTGCATTCCCTGTAACAACAAAAAAATCTTCATTATCAACGAAATTTAAATTAAAAGGAGATATTGTTTCTATTTCCGAAAATTTCAATAAAAATGGAAAAACAGGAATGTTTGAAAATTCTGGATTGATGATTAGTGGAGCTGTTACAACGATTAAAACACAGCCAAATTACGATGGGAAATATACTATCCTAAAAGATTTAATTCAAAATGGGGAAGTAACAGACGAATTTTACATCAATGAAGAGGAAATGGACAAATGGAAATATCTGAAAGGTCCAAAAAAAGAGATGCGTAAAAATTCACAAGGATTTGAATACAATTATAGTGAAGGCGGAATGATATTCCCAGATCCTTTGGACAAACCTTCAAGAACTATTATAACAGGAGAAGGAGGAAAATCAGCATCAAGATTTAAACATGTTATTCATACAAATAAAGGTTTTAGAAGATTGTCTCCTGTCGAATTAGAACGTTTAAATATGTTTCCAGATGACCACACAAAATTAGAAGGAATTTCAGACACTAAAAGAGCTTTCTTTATGGGAAATGCTTTAGTTGTTGGTGTAATTGAAAAAATTGGGATTGCTTTAACAGAAAAGATAAATAATGAAGTTACCATATAATCCAAGAGATAAAAATTCCGTTATTGGCTATGCAAAAAAGTTAAAAGGAAAATCCTTACGTCAAGTTTGCGATTCAGAAATTTTCGAACATTCTTATCACGGAAAAGGAAATTTCGGACAAGTTTTAGAGAAGTTTTATTTTGGTTATGAACCTAATTCAAAAGCAGAAGCGGATTTTGCAGAGATTGGAATGGAACTAAAAACTTCTCCATTAAAACAATTAAAAAATGATGAATATCATTCAAAAGAGCGATTAGTTTTAAATATCATTAACTATATTAATGTTGTAAATCAAAAATTTGAAAATAGTGATTTCATGAAAAAGAATGCTAGTATTCTTTTGATTTTTTATTTACATCAAGCTGATTTTGACATTTTAGATTATCTCATAAAATTAGTTGATGAATGGCGTTTTCCATCAACAGATTTAGAAATCATAAAGAAAGATTGGGAAACAATTACCAAAAAAATAGCAGATGGAAAAGCGCATGAACTTTCCGAAGGAGATACATTTTATCTTGGAGCTTGTACCAAAGGCGCAAATGCTTCATCAGTAAGAAAACAACCTTTTTCAGAAATTCCTGCAAAACAAAGAGCATATTCATTTAAGCAAGGCTATGTAAATCATATTATTGCATCAATAGCTAATGAACCAATAGGAGTTTATGGCAAATTAATTAATTCTGTTTCAATTGCCCAAAAACAAACAATTGAAGAAATTGTAATTTCAAAATTCAAACCTTATTATGGAAAAACAGAAGAAGAAATTATTAAAATTTTAAACTTAGAACTAAATACAAAAGCTAAAAATTTTCATGCAAATTTAACCAAAGCAATCCTTGGAATTTCATTAGATAAAGAAATTGAAGAATTTGAAAAAGCAGAGGTTATTGTAAAAACGGTAAGGCTTAAAGAAAATGATTTACCAAAAGAAGATATTTCATTTCCGAATTTTAAATATGAAGAAATTGTAAATCAAGAATGGGATGAATCTGACTTCAAAGACATTTTAGAACATAAGTTTTTATTTGTATTCTTTCAATTTCAGGATAACCAATTGATTTTAAGAAAAGTGAAGTTTTGGAATATGCCTTATGTTGATATTCTTGAAGCAGAAAAAGTTTGGACAAAAACAAAAAAGATTATTTCAAAAGGTAAAATTGTCAAAGAAGTGATAGGTAGAATTCGTCACACAAATTTCCCTAATAAATCTTTCAATTTAGTTTCACATGTCAGACCACACGCAAATAATGCAGCTGACACTTATCCATTGCCGACAAAAGACAAATTGACGAAACAATCTGAATACACAAAACATTGTTTTTGGCTAAACGCTAGTTATGTGAAAGACGAAATATATTTGAAAAAATAACCTTTTGACTTTGTAATTTATAAACCTACAATATAACATTCAAAACTCTCAACACTGTTGAGAGAAATTAGTTGGTCTCATAATTTGTCGATTTTCTCAAGATGTAAGAATGACGAAAAATAGATAACCTTCACCGCTTCCTCTTCCGATTTGTATGATAAATTTCTATGGCTTCTTTGCTAGTGAGCTAGTTGCTGTCTTTTTAATTTAGCTATCACCTTGCAGATTATTAGAAAATAAGGATTAAATATCACCGTTTTTTCTTTAAATTAAAATTTTATCTATTTTAAGGTCATTTGTTTGACTCTATTTCAATTTTTGTCTTAACATAGTCGGGAAAAACACATTGGACATGAAAATAAATAAGTAAAAACCATTATATTGATACAAAACCCACAATTTTTCCATTTTTCAATATATATGAGAGATTTGTATCATTATATTGGTACAAACCTCTCAGAATCGTTTTTTTTTCTTAAACACCGCTCCGTTAGTTTTTTAAATCCTTCAACTAACTAACCATCACCTCTTCCTCTTCCGATTTGTATGATAGGTTTCAATGGCTTCTTTGCTGGTGAGCCAGTTACGACCTTCTTTAAAAGCATCTATTTTACCTTTTCGGGCAAGTAAACTCAGGTATTCTTGACCATAACCAACTGCTGGATCTTCTACGATTTGCGAGATGGGTTGGTAATCTTCATACGTGTTGGTAAATGAACCCAAATAGATATCTAAAGAGCGCTCCAAGGCTTGGAAAGTAAGCAAAAGCAATTTGCTATAATCTCCTTCATTGGCTTTGTTGAGTGCAGTATAATATTTCTTGCGATCATTACGTAAAATAATTGCTGGCGGATAACCTTCTTTCATCAATAATAAATTGAAAAGCAAGCGCACAGAACGGCCGTTTCCATCAAAAAATGGATGTATCCAAACAAATCGATGATGAAAAATAGTAGCACGAATAATAGCAGACAATTGTTGTGATTCTTTATTTACCCAATGGATAAGATCTTCAATATACTCATCTACTTTCAATGCATTTGGAGGAATAAAATTGGCGCCAGAAATACGCACACCAGATGTTCGGTATCTTCCTGCAAAATCTTTTTCGATGCGTTGCAATACTAAATGATGAACAGAAAGTATATCTTTTGCATTAAGCGTATAAGTTGGATGCACCAAACTTTCTACCAACTCAATAGCATCTTGATGGTTGACTGCTTCAAAATGCTCTCGTAAAGATTTCCCTTTTATGGTAAACCCTTCTTCGATAACCATTTTGGTTTCTTGTAAGGTTAATGTATTGCCTTCTATGCTATTGGAGTTGTATGTCCACTCAATACTAAGGGCTTGTTTTATGCTTTCTAAAACAATAGGTGGAATGGGACGCAGGGCATCAAGCTTTTGTTTCTTCTCGCTAATACGCGAAAGAAATTGCTCTAAGCCTTCAAAATGATATGTATTTTCCTTCCATCCCACACCCCAAAGATACACATTTTTTCTTAATATCGCATAATCCCATTTATTTTTCTATCCGATATTAAAATTTATCTCTTTTAGTGGTCAACATATTTCTTTTCTCAAAAATATACGGTGTGTTTTTGTCGGATGCCCAGTCGATTACTTTTAAAATGCCGACATAATTAAGAACGATTCCCAAAGGAATTCCTATCCAATAATCTGTTGCTTTAAAAAGATTTTCGCTGTGAATTATATGAAAGAAAAAGTAAATAACGGGTATAAATAGGAACCAAGTAGTGAGCATTCCAGCGTTGTAAAATGTTTTTCCTTTAATGTTAAATAAAAAGGAGTGTGCTATTGTATTTCCAATAGAAACTAAGATGCTGGTTATTCCTAGCCAAATAGCTTTTTCTGCAAAAATGGCTGCTAAAAAATAAACTCCCCAACCTAAAAAGACATTGATATAAAATGCGGTATTTGTATTCAAGGGAAAACGATCGGGTATTTCGCTTTTAAACATCACGGAATTGATCATTCCTGGAAAGGTGCCAACAACGCGATATTCTTCCAATTGATGAAAAAAGAGCGTAATCAGACTAATCCACATAACAACTTGATAATCGGTCATTAGTTGATAATTAAACAACACATATCCAATCAAAATCAAGGCGAATACTGCGCCTAAGTCGTACCAATGTTTGCGTAAAAAATTCATGTTTTATTGAGGAATTTGTTCAATGAGTATTTCCTCTCCTGCAGAAGAGAAGTATGTACACGTCATTTTGTCAAGGTCAGCAATCCATTTTTCAATTCCTGCATCTGCACAATCATTGCAAAATGTTGGATAATCTGTTTCTCCTTTTTGATGTGCTTTTAAGTTGGCAATAAATTGTGCTGAGTTACTTCGTTCTTGTATGGTCAAGTTTGGATATTTTGAGTCAGAGGTGATTTTAGTGCCTTCTAATCCCAAATAATCTGTATGTCCATCTGTTACAAACGTTTCATATTTTAGCACACCAAGTTTTTTTAATGCTTGAATGTAATGAGGGAAATCAGCGCCTGATTTTACTTTGCTGTGAGCAGTTTTTATTTCATCTATCGTAAACATAATTATTTTTTTTGTCAGAATTTTGAGTTAACCAAATATAGTTAATCCTCTTTTATTTTTGTTCTTTTCCTTGTCTTTTAACAGTGTTTATGAGTGTTTACTAGGGTTCCAAAGTTGTCCGTTTGCCAGTTTAGCTAAAAATGCCTATCTTTGCACCATGAGAAATTTTCCACAAGAAAAAATCACAGAAAGTTTGACTATTGAAACTATTACCTCTTTTGACGCTCCATCTTTTTTAGTTATTCACGAAGTAGCTAGTTTTTTATATAAGCATTTAGATGAATATGGCGATAAAATTGAAGATATAACTGCGTGTTTAGAATTTGCTCTTCACAAAAAAGCCGGAACAGGTGGTTTTGTTTTAGTAGCAAAAGAGCACGATCAAATAGTGGGTGTTTGTGTTATCAATACAACGTCAATGTCTGGTTATATTCCTTCAAATACATTGGTTTATATCGCAACGCATGCTTCTACAAGAGGCAAGGGGATAGGTTCTCATCTTATCAAAAAAGCAATACAATTGTGTAGAGGCGGAATTGCATTGCATGTTGAACCCGATAATCCAGCCAAGAAACTCTATGAAAAACTCGGATTTACCAACAAATATTTAGAGATGAGGTTGGAGAAATAAGCTATGGCTATCTTAACCTTAAATAAAACCGCTCTTCAGCACAACTATTCTTATTTAGTGGATTTATTGGATGTCAATCAAGCTGAATTGGCTGTGGTGAGTAAAATTCTGTGTGGCACGAAATCATTTGTAACAGAATTAGTCAATTTAGGTGCACGACAAATTTGTGATAGTCGTATCAGTAATCTTGAATTGATAAAAAAAATTAATCCGAAGGTTCAAACGATTTATATCAAACCTCCTGCAAAAAGAAGTATTTCTCGCATTGTGAAATTTGCCGATATTAGTTGTAATTCTGAATTGCAAACCATTCGATGGATCAATGACGAAGCTAAACGCCAAAACAAAATTCACCAAATACTCATTATGGTGGAAATGGGCGATTTACGTGAAGGTGTGATGGGAGATGATCTAATCCATTTTTATCAAGAAATTTTTGAATTGAAGAATATTGAAGTTATTGGTTTGGGAACGAATCTAAATTGCTTACACGGCATTATGCCTTCTCACGATAAATTGGCGCAATTAGGCTTATATAAACAATTAATCGAAGTGAAATTTGGACAAAAATTACCTTTAGTTTCGGGTGGAACTTCGGTTGTTATTCCTTTGTTATTTCGTCAACAAATTCCAAAATCGGTTAATCATTTCCGAGTAGGAGAGACTTTATATTTTGGCAATAATCTTTTTGAAGATAAACCCATTGAAGAAATGCGTCAAGATGTTTTTGAACTGAAAGCTGAAATCATCGAAATGACAGAAAAACCAACTGTTCCTTATGGTGAAATGACTGCCAATCCAAGTGGAGAAACGTTTGATTTTGAAGAAGCTGATTATCAAACAACAACAATTCGTGCTTTATTGGATATTGGCGTACTCGATATAAATGTGAATTATTTACATCCAATCGATCAAAAAATTACCATTGGTCCAGCTAGTTCCGATATGCTTGTCGTTGAATTGGATAAAAAGTCAACATACAAAGTGGGCGATCAAGTTGTATTTAAAGTTGGTTATATGGCTGCATTGCGTTTACTCAACTCTTCCTACGTAGAAAAGCTAGTTATCCAAGATAACTAGCTTCCGAATTCAAATCAAAATCTATTTTTTACAATTTTATCTTACGATAATGAACCAATCATTTTTGATGGAATAACCCATTCGTCGTATTCTTCTGCGGTAAGATAACCTAAACGTACAGCTTCTTCTTTTAATGTAGTTCCATTTTCATGCGCTGTATTGGCTATTTCAGCAGCTTTGTAATACCCAATTTTAGTATTTAAAGCGGTTACTAGCATCAATGAATTGTTTACTAATTCGTCAATTCGTTTGTAATTTGGCTCAATTCCTTGTGCGCAATGCTCGTCAAAAGAAACACATGCATTTCCAATCAACTCTGCGGATTGCAATATGTTATACGCCATAACTGGTTTGAAAACATTTAATTCATAATGTCCTTGTGTTCCAGCAATCGTAATAGCAACATCATTTCCCATTACTTGAGCACTCACCATAGTCATTGCTTCGCATTGTGTTGGGTTTACTTTTCCTGGCATAATTGAAGAACCTGGCTCATTTGCTGGAATAATGATTTCACCAATTCCCGAACGTGGACCAGAAGCCATCATGCGAATATCATTCGCAATTTTATTCAAAGAAACAGCCAATTGTTTCAATGCGCCATGCGTTTCTACAATTGCATCATGAGAAGCCAAAGCCTCAAATTTATTTTTTGCTGTAACAAAAGGTAGTCCTGTGAATTCTGCAATTTTTTTCGCAACAAGTACATCGTACCCTTTTGGCGTATTAATTCCTGTTCCAACAGCAGTTCCACCCAAAGCAAGTTCTGATAAATGATCAAAAGTATTGCGCAAAGCTTTTAATCCGTGGTTTAATTGAGCTACATAACCTGAAATTTCTTGTCCTAAAGTAAGTGGAGTAGCATCCATTAAATGTGTACGACCAATTTTTACCACTTCCATGAATTCTTTTGATTTTCTTTCAAGTGTATCGCGTAATTGTTCAACACCTGGAATCGTAACTTCAGCAATCATTTTATAAGCTGCAATATGCATTCCTGTTGGGAATGTATCGTTAGAAGATTGTGATTTATTCACATCGTCATTTGGTTGTAACGTTTTATCACCTTCGCCCATTTTTTTACCTGCAATAACGTGAGCGCGATTAGCAATTACTTCATTTAAGTTCATGTTGGATTGTGTTCCAGAACCTGTTTGCCAAATTACTAATGGAAATTGATCGTCCAATTTCCCAGCTAAAATTTCATCACATACTTGAGAAATTAAATCTCTTTTAGCAGCATCCAACACGCCAAGATCACAATTTGCATGAGCAGCAGCTTTTTTCAAATAAGCAAAGCCGTAAATTATTTCTTTTGGCATTGAACCTGCTGGGCCTATTTTGAAATTATTTCTAGAACGTTCTGTTTGTGCTCCCCAATATTTGTCGGCGGGTACTTTTACTTCGCCCATTGTGTCTTTCTCTATTCTGAATTCCATTTTACTTGTATTATATTGATTGAATATTTTTGTTCATCTAACAAGAGCAAAATTAAGAAAAGAACAGAGTTTTTCAATTTTTAGATTACTTTTTATGTTCTATTAAAAAATAACTTGTACATTTGAAAACTGAATGACTACAAGATTTTAAAAAATTGAAAAAATGAGTGTATTAGGAGTTATAGCTTTCGTATTGATATTTATTATGGCATTTTGGGTGCTAGCTTTGTTTTTATTTGGATTTGTAGTTCCTACATGGATTACACTTGGATTCTTTAAAATGATTCGACCAAAAAGAGTTTTCGACGAAGAAGACGAAGATTAATCTTCGTTTACAGTATATCTATTATTTTTAAAGGCGGTCTTCCTATGATTGCCTTTTTGTCTTTTATAACAATTGGTCGCTCGATTAATTTTGGATGTTTCACCATCGCTTCAATCCATTCTTCATCACTCAATACTTTTCCTTTATACAACTCTTTGTAAATTGCTTCACCTTTTCTTACTATTTCTTCTGGACGCACACCAATCATTTTTATGATTGATTTAAGTTCTTCAACACTTGGTGTGTTTTTTAAATATTCGATGATTTCAATTTTCTCTCCTTTTTCTTGAAGAATACTAAGTGCTTCTCTACTTTTCGAACATTGTGGATTGTGTAATATTTTCATTTTAAATAAGTTTAATTCTATCGAGAGATAACGAGTTTTTTACATTCGGAAACCGCAGTTTCTGTTTTGTGATGAATGAAATAAATTCCCTGAGATAAATCAGAAATATCAACATTCATTTCTTGACTTTTATCTTCTAACGATAATGATTTTACAAGTTTACCCGAAAAATCAGTGATTAGCAAAACTCCTTCATTATTTTTTTGCGTGAATTGAATTTGAACGCTATTGTTTGCTGGATTTGGATACATGTTGAATCCAAGTGAGGGATATTCTTCTAAACCTGTTCTGTCAACAGAATCTGCATTAAAAAACAATTGGAAATCATCAAAATAGAATCCATCTTGATTTACTCCTCCGTCCGATTGTAAGTTGAAACGCAGTTGAATAATCTGACCAATAAAATCATTCAAATCTACTTCTTCTTGTACCCAATCGGTTTGTGTTCCATCATAAATCGGCTCATCTACGGGTTGAATTCCAACATTTTGAGACATCCAATTAAGTTGTGGAACGCCCAAATTTGTATATTTTCCACAGAGTTGTTGCCAGTTTGCTCCACCATCTGTAGAAACTTCAAATGCAGCATAATCATAATCTGTTTCGATGTCCCAATGCGCATAGAATCGAGCAAAAGCATCTGTTACTCCCACCAAATTTACAGTATCTGTTAACCTAAATGTTTTCAGTGTATTGCTGTTATAACTTTGATTTGGACTATCCGTAAAAGATTGGTTTGGAGAGTAGTAACTTTCTGTAGTCACGTTCCAAGTTCCTGTCCAATGTGTTGTATTATTCGCTAAATCTTGGAATTGCATAGGAGAATTTCCAAATGTTCTCGTAATGGTATCGCGTTTAATCCACATTCCGTTATCTGTTAAAAGCTCATATTGAATCGTATCTCCATATTGAATTCCACCAACAAGTGTATAATTTATCATTCCTGAATCTAATTCTTTGATGAGTAAATTAAATGGAACTGGAGAACCAACCGTTTGTATTCCTTTGAGTGGGTTTACAGAAACCGTAATTGTTCCATTTTCTAAACCAAGTCTTCTAATTGAAAAATTAAAATTTCCTGATGTTGTCATCACTCTTGAATTATCGAGATTGTTTACAACACCAAATACAAGTGGAAGATGCGCTAAGATCAAGTTTGGGAATACATTTTCTTGTGCAATTGGAATAATGCGATTAATTGCAGGCCAAAATCCATCGTTATCGCTACTTATTTCTGGTGTCATACTAAAAATGGTATCTTTTGTTCCCATTCCAATATCTTGTTTGTACATATAATCGTCAGAATCTCCAGAAGCAGGATATAAACCTGAACTTTTTTGTGCTAAATAACCATTTTCAGAAACCATGTAATTGGTATATAATTGAAAGTAGTCATTGTGCTCTGCTAATTCTGCAATTGTAGTTCCAATAGGGAAGAGTAGTAAATTCCCATACGTATGATAATTAAATGCAAATTTGAATTCATGGTGTTGCACAAACCATCGAATAGCTTGATTTTCCGGTTCTGAAAATGCTGATGGTCCGCAATAAGTTTCATCAGAAGTTGTTTGAGAAGTTCCTGTTGTATTCCAACCATACGAGTAATTTCGGTTATTGTCTACACCAAAAGTTCCATCGCCATTATCTCTTCTGTTTTTGCGCCACATTCCACCACCACTTGGATTGGTAACTTGGTTATAACGATAACCATCAGGATTTACCAGTGGAACAAAATACATTTCAATATTATTTACCAAATAATCTACTTCTGGATTTGTTCCATAATGTTCTAAAAGATACCACATATAATAAATTAATTGGGTCATACTTTCAGGCTCTCTAGCATGATGAACTGCCGTATAAAGCACTTGTTTTTCTGGTTCATCTGTATTCGGATTATCCGAAATTTTCACCCAATAAATAGGTCTGTTTTCATGCGAAAGAAAATTAGAAATAGTATCTTTTACGGTAATTAAATTAGGATATGCAGCAACCATTTGATCAATTTCATCCAAATATTCTTCGTATGTATAATATCCACCCATAGAACCTAAATTGAAATGCGTTGGAACAGGATATGTCGTTGCATTTTCTACTTGAGAACCAGCAGGACAAGTATTCGCAGACTTTTCGGCTGCTTGTTTACTTCTTTCTACATAAAATTTCGTTACATCTGGAATCAATATATCTACTTGAAAACCATTTTGTTGCATTTTGGCAATTTCAGCATCTGAATAATCACTGATAAAAAACGTATTTTGCTTGTACGTTCCGTGATCGACAGGAATTCCAAGTTCACTCAGACGCTTCAATCCTGCGTCATCGGTATATATTTTTACTTTGGAATAAGTTTGCGCTAATGCTGTATTTTGAATAAAGAATAGTGCTAAAATGAACGAGAGTACGATTGTGATTTTCATAATTAATTATCTGTTTACGAGGCAAAAGATAAAGAAAAATGAAAAGCGAGCGTGTTAAAATGTTATTTATTTTCCAATATTTTTCCAATCTATAGTATTTGAAAGCAATAATAATTAAGACTATAAATAGTACATTACATTTTCACAATTTTCTGCTTACTTACAAAATCATCACCTATAATGTTGACCCAATATATTCCAGATGGAAATTTATCCATAGAAATAGTAGTTTTGTTTTTCGTTTCAGGATAATAATGTCCCATTACTTGTCCACTTAGGTTAGTGATGTCTATTTGTTTAATTTGACTCGCATTTTCTGACTGTACGGTAAACTGATTTTGAACAGGATTAGGATAAATAGAAAATTGTTCTGATACATTTTCTGCTATACCAAGTGTGTTTGGTTTGAATTCTAGTATCCAAACGTCGCTACTTCCATTATTGTTACATGTTTTATCTCCTGAATATCCTGATTCAGTCATACCAGTTAAATAAATTGTATTAGCATCGATTATTGTTATTTTTTCATAATACTCTTCTTGGCTTCCTCCAATTGTCTTATCCCAAATCACATTTCCAGCAGTATCTATTTTGACAAGCCAAAAATCAGAATTAAATCCTCTGATTGATTCTGTTTTATCTCCTGAAATATCTGAATTTGATATTGAAGCTAGTATTAATTCGTTAGAGTTAAATTGAATAATTTGCTCAATAGTTTCTCCACGATTACCGCCATAACATTTATTCCATAATACATTTCCGTTATTGTCTAATTTTATGAGCCAACAATCATAAGTACCACCTTTACTGGGTGCAGTCCTCATAGTTGGTGCAATTAAAGACGTTGAATCTGAATTTCCTCCAACATAATAATTTATTCCATCTGTATATATTGTTCCTAGATATTCATCTTGAGGTCCTCCTAAGGTTTTGTCCCATAGAATGTTTCCCATAGAATCAAGAGAAATGACCCAAAAATCTAGATGTCCGTACATAGGTTCTGTTTTTTCTCCAGTTCCTAGTGTATCTTCTTCCGTTGTGCCTGACAAAGTTATATTCCCGTTGCTAGAAACAGACAGACTAGATAGATTCTCGTATCCGATGCTTCCCAAAGTTTTGTCCCACAATTGGTTACCCAAAGAGTCTATTTTTACGAGCCAATAATCATAAAATCCACGACAAGTATCTGTTTTTGTACCAGAAATCGGAGATTCAGATCTACCTCCTAATAAAATGCTACCATCCCACAATTCAATAGCGTCTTTTAATTCATCTCCGCCACTTCCCCCATAGGAGTTTTGCCATTTGAGTTGAAATTGACTGTTCAGTTTTATTACCCAAAAATCACTTGACCCATAAAGCGGAGAAGTTTTATTTCCAGAACCTGAAGATGCTGCTGACCAGCCAGTAATAAGCCACCCATTATCTTGTGTTCGAATTATGTTTCCTAGTTCACTAAAAGCATCCCCTCCAAAACTTTTTTGCCACTCCAAGACATGATTTACATCGTATTTGAATAGAAATATTGAAAATATAGATGATGTTAATTGTGGATCGGAAAAAATTCCTGTTTGTCCAGATTCGGTACTTCCTCCAACAATGAAACCTCCATCATCTGTGGGTAGAATAATCGAGCTATACTCAATTCCAGACCCTCCAATATCTAATTGCCAAGTAATACTGCTTTGTGCATGAACATGAATAAAGTAGAAAAATAGAATAGACGAAAGAAGTGATTTTACTTTCATGATTACCAATTTTTGTTTGTGGTTACTATTTTTTGTGATCCATCTGAGAACACGAATTTATGGAAAATTAATCCTTTTGGAAAAAGCAACGACAAAACAGGTAGATAAAATACTTGGTCTTTATTTAAATGACAGTGATGTTGAAACAGAGAAGTATTGTTTGAATCATAGACATAATAGTCAAAATCCATCGTAGCCTGTGCTTCCATTTTTATGGTGTAAAAAAGGTCGTTCAGTGGAACAGGATATATTGTCGTCGTAAGTAGATTAGATTCATCAAAATGGTTCTGTATATCTTGACTAAACTCATGAATAACGGGAAACGTAGATAAGTCTTGAAGTACAAAAACAATATTATACAATCCTTTTTTTAGTGAAAAAGTTGGAAAATTGATTTCTCCATTGGCCTTATAGACAGAATCTCGAAAAATAGTTATTATAGGTCCTTCAGACGTTACGGTATCTTCTTTCGAAATATCTACCCGATATATCTGCATTGCTCTGATTACATGATGTGGCCAAACAAACGTACTTCCTTCATCATCTCCATTTTCCCATTCAATATCATCAATACAATCAGCGCTCATTAAAGCATTTAGTAATTCAAATACATTTTCATCTCCGCTCACTTCAAAAATATCTAAAATACCATCACATTCACTTGCTATCTCCGCTCCTTCTAATTCACCTGTTTCACCACCTCCCTCGAAGCCCTCACAAGGAGGAAGTAATTCTAATCCAAAACTAGCCAATGGAATATGAGCATTGGCATAGTTTCTAGCTCCTTCATAATTGCTTAAATCACCACAAACTTGACCTGCATCATCCACTAAATAATGATTGACGGGGTCTGATTCCAATACATTGTTAGATTCCCAAAAACCTCTAGCTTTACAAATTCCATAAACTTCACCCGTAAGAGTTCCTCCTTGGTAATTTTTAATACCATCCCCACTATTTACACCTTCTAATTTGATAAAGTTAATTCCATCGAATGTATTATTAGGAAAGCCTGATTGGTTAGTCGGACAACCATTTATAAAACCATAATGTCGCGGGGCATTAATATTAGAAGGTGTATCATAAGGTGTTGAAAAAGTATTACATAAACTAGTTTTCTCGGCTGGTGACATATACCTGTAATATGGTATATAAATATCATTTCCATAATCATCAGTTATTGTCTCGGTTGATGAAGCAGCATTTAATTGCACCATATTACCTCCCGTAATTTGGGTATCGTCATATCCATCGTAATGAGCATCAATAACAACAGAGAGTGCATACGTTGGGGCAATACAATCAAAATGACAATAGGGCTTGTAATATGGTTGGTGAGGACCAACATGAGATGGATTATCTTCTATTACTACAATTTTACCACTTTCATCTAAACCTGTAACACGAATTAACTTATCCCACCTTGTGTAATATGCTTTATCTACCCTTAAATAGCTCTCTTTTGGTTTAATAGTTTCGATTAATTCTAATGCAATATTGGAATCGGCATCTAAGTTTTTATTAAAAATTTCAACTTTCCATTGAGTAACAGATGGATTAACACCTTCATCAAAAATCAAATACCCTTGATATTTATCAGGTGTTCCGTAAATTGCGTTACTTTGTTCCGTTTGAGTGAATGAAAATGTTGTATCTGATTGGGCGAATGAAAATGTTGCATAAAATATCAACGAACTAACAGAAAGAAGATTAATTTTCCACTTTACAAATTGTATTTTTGTTTTCATAATTTATAGTGTTTTAGGTTTTTACTAGTTAAACGTATTGATAAAAAATCACAAAACAATTTTCATTTAACAATTGTTAACATAAATTAACTAAGTTCTTTTTACTTTGTAATCTTCTTGTTTTCAATATTTAAAAAAGTAAAAAGGAGTAAAATCTAAATGCAAATAATTGAAATTTAATTTTCTTCCCAACTTGCTAAAATGAGTGCTGTTTTAGCTTTTCCTACAATCTTTTCAATATCCTGCTTGTCGGCTTCTTTTAATCTTTTTATAGACTTAAAATGTTGTATGAGGAGTAGAAAAGTTTTTTCTCCCAAACCTTTTATGTCAGTCAATTCTGATTGAAGTGCGTTTTTGCTTCGTTTATTTCGGTGATGGGTTATTCCAAATCTGTGCGCTTCATTTCTTAGAAATTGAACTACTTTCAAACTTTCTGAACGTTTATCGATGTAAAGCGGAACAGAATCTCCAGGAAAATAAATTTCTTCTAAACGTTTGGCAATACCAACAATAGCTACTTTTCCTCTCAAATTCAGTTTGTCCAAGGATTTTAATGCAGCGCCTAATTGACCTTTTCCTCCATCAATAATGATGAGTTGAGGCAAAGATTCATTTTCTTCGATTAAGCGTTTATATCTTCGATAAACAATTTCTTCCATAGAGGCAAAGTCATCCGGACCTTCTACTGTTTTTATATTAAAATGTCGATAATCTTTCTTGCTTGGTCGTGCGTTTTTAAATACTACACATGCTGCTACGGCATTTGTTCCCTGAAAGTTAGAGTTATCAAAACATTCAATATGTACAGGAAGTTCTTTCAATCTAAAATCTGACTGAATTTGTTTTAAAATTCTATTTTGGTGCGCTTCTGGATCTTTTATTTTTTCTGCTTTTTGCTTTTCTAAACGGTAAAATTTGGCATTGCGTTTAGATAAATCCAACAATTCTTTTTTATCTCCACGTTGAGGCACAAAGAATTTAAAATCGTTAAATTGTAAGCTCGATTTATTTTCTACAATTACTTCTTTAGATTTACTTCGATAACGCTCTCTTAATTCGGGCAAAACAAAACCAATAATATCATCCGTTGTTTCATTCAGTCTTTTCTTAACTTGAGCTGTATATGCATGAATAATTGCTCCAGAATGAATGACTAGATAGTTGACAAAAGCAACATCATCTTCTTCAATCAAAGTAATGACATCTACTTCGTGAATTGTTGGACTAACAACTGTGCTTTTAGATTTATAATTTTCAAGTAAAGTGATTTTCTCTTTTAAGAGTTGCGCCTCTTCAAAACGTTGTTCTTCTGCGGCTTTCCACATCGGAATTTTTACACTTTGAATTACTTGGGTTATATTTCCTTTTAGAATTTCATGAATTGCTTCAATATCTGCATTATAATCACCTTCTCGTTGAAGAAGATTACAAGGTCCTTTGCAATTTCCGATATGATATTCTAAACAAACTTTATACTTATTTTTTTTAATTGCTTCTGGCGATAAGTCAAGCGAACAAGTGCGAATAGCAAATAAACGATGAATCAAATCGAGTAAAGTATTGACCATTTTAACAGAAGAGTAGGGTCCGTAATAGCGAGAACCATCTTTCACTGGATTACGTGTAGAAAATACACGTGGAAAATGCTCGTTTTTAACGCAAATCCAAGGATATGTTTTATCGTCTTTGAGTAAAATATTGTATCTAGGTTGATATTCTTTGATGAGATTATTTTCCAATAAAAGTGCGTCAAGCTCTGTTTCTACAACAATATATTTGATGTCCACAATTTTTTTAACGAGCATTCTTGTTTTGCCGTCGGTAATTGTTTTCGTGAAATAGGAACTTACTCGTTTCTTTAGATTTTTTGCTTTTCCAACATAGATAATAACACCTTTTTCATCGAAATATTGATACACTCCTGGTTTGGAAGGAAGCGTTTGTAATTTCAACTGTATGTTTTCTTTCTGTTGGTTCATTTTATTAACCTGAATTCGGCTATTATTGAAAGGTGAAATTACTTCTTTTCTTTGATAAATAAAATGATAGACGTCTGAGAAGTTATAAAATTATAGTTTGATGATTTTAGTGTATGAATCTTGAATCAAGTCCATTTCGAATCCACGACTTTGTAGAAAACGAATTGTTTTCGCCTTTTTTTGCCAAGGATTTTTTTCGCGCGATAAATCTCTTAATTTTCTAGCAATTAATTTTTCGATACAATTGATGTAGTCTTCGTCGTCAATTTCTTGAAGTCCTTTATTAATAGAGTAGTTGGAAACATGTTTTTGTTTAAGATGTTGCGTAATCTTTATTCTTCCCCAATTTTTGATACGAAATTTTCCAGAGCAAAAAGCTTCAGCAAAACGTTGTTCATTTAAGAAATTGTCTGTGATAAGAGATGCAGATAAAACATTCACATCTTCAAAATCTAAGCCCATGGCACTTAGCTTTTGTTGAACCTCGAAAGGACAACGTTCTTGATAAGCGCACCAGGCTTCAATCTTATTTTTTGCCTCTAAAAATGAATATTTCCTAGGCTGTTTCATTGCTTATAGAGCAAGTTCCTCATTATTTTTGTCAACAAATGAATAACTTAGCAAGTGAAGTTCATTCTCTCCTCTTATTGGAATCCATTGTTTGTATTTGAAGAACCATTTTACTTGTCGTGAAAATAATCCACGTTTGAAAAATGACTCTAAATAGGGGTGAACGAGCAAGGTAACTTTTTTAATTCCTTTATCAGAAACTAAGAAATGCAGATTATTTTCAATTTCTTCAGCGAATAGGATAGAAGCTTGAACTTCTCCCGTTCCATTACATGTCGGGCATTTTTCAGAAGTTTCGATATCTGTTTCAGGGCGCACACGTTGTCGCGTAATTTCAACAACACCAAATCGAGATGGAGGAAGAATATTATGCTTCGCTCGATCAGATTTCATGCACTCTTTGATCTTTTCGTAAAGTTCTTTGTTGTGCTCCTTTTCGTGCATATCGATAAAATCAATTGCTACGATTCCTCCCATATCACGCAATTGTAATACACGTGCAATTTCTTCAGCTGCTTCCATATTGGTCGCCATTGCATTGTTTTCTTGTCCGTCAGAACCTTTACGGTTTCCACTGTTGACATCTACAACATGCATTGCTTCAGTATGTTCGATGATAAGATATCCACCTGAAGGAAGCGGAACTTTTTTACCAAATAATGTTTTTATTTGACGATGAATGCCGAATTTTTCAAAGATGTTGCTTTTTCCATCGTAAAAGCGAACAATTTTTTCTCTTCCTGGAGCAATTCCTTCAATGTATTCGTGCATTTCAGCCGATAATTTTTCATCGTTCACGTGAATATTGGTAAAATTTTCATTGAGTAAATCACGCAATAAAGAAGAAGCTTTATCAAGCTCTCCCAAAACACGTGAAGGTGGTTTTGCTGTTTTAAGATTATCGAACATCAAACGCCATTTCTCCACCAAGTTTTTCAAATCTTGATCGAGTAATTCTGTTTTTTTATTTTCAGCAACAGTTCGAATGATTACCCCAAAATTCTTTGGTTTAATACTTTCCATTACTGATTTTAAGCGATCGCGTTCTTCAGGATCTTTAATTTTTTGGGAGATAGATATTTTATTAGAAAAAGGTACGAGTACCAAATATCTACCAGCTAAAGTTATTTCAGCACAAAGTCTTGGACCTTTTGAAGAAATAGGTTCTTTAGCAACTTGTACCAATATAGGTTGTGATGTAGCAACAACAGTATCTATTTTACCATCTTTTGCTATATCTACTTCTGACTTGAAATACATCAAATCAGCAACGTTTTGCTTGTTTTGTAAGGTTTGACGGGTAAATTTATTAAGCGAATTGAATTGTGGACCTAAATCAAGGTAATGAAGGAAAGCATCCTTTTCATAACCTACATCTACAAAAGCTGCATTTAAAGATGGAACAACTTTCCTAACTTTACCTAGATATATATCACCTACTGCAAAATCAAGATTTTTCTTTTCCTCGTGCAACTCAATCAGCTTCCCGTCCCGTAGCAATGCAAGCCATATCCCATTGGGACGACTGTCAACAACTAGTTCAAAATTCACGGAAACCGTTTTAATTTATACTATATATTGAAAAACTCGATGGGGCATACCCATCAAGCATTCAATAGAAAATAAGAAAAAGAAATTATTTTTTCTTTTTGTGACGATTTTTACGTAGTCTCTTTTTTCTCTTGTGCGTTGACATTTTATGTCTCTTTCTTTTTTTACCGCTTGGCATAAATTATATATTTAAAATGTTAAAATTCTCTTTGTCAGTGTGTTTTTATCAAAAAAAACACTCCTGCTAAAAAACAGGAGTGCAAAGATATAATTAATTGATTCAATTTACAAACTATTGCTGTAAAAGTCCAATTATTTTTCTTTTATTTCACTTTCACCTTTGTTTTTACCTCTTCAACGAAAGTTTTAGCAGGTTTGAACGCAGGAATGTTGTGTGCAGGAATGATAATTGTTGTATTCTTTGAGATATTACGACCTGTTTTTTTAGCGCGTTCTTTCACGATAAAACTTCCAAATCCTCTTAAATAAACATTCTCACCCTTAGTAAGTGATGTTTTAATAGATTCCATAAAAGTTTCTACAACTTTTTGTGTGTCCATCTTGTCTAACCCTGTTTCTGCTACAATCTCAGAAACGATATCAGCTTTTGTCATAATGTATAATTAATTAATTGTCTAAAAACGAAATATTTAACGCCACAAAGGTATTTAACAAATTCGTTATATCTTTGTTTTTTAGACAAGAAGTTGAAAATATGGTTCAAAACAATGATTTTTCTCTACTAATTCAAAATTGGTATCGTCAAAACGCACGAAATCTTCCTTGGAGAGACACAAAATCACCCTATTATATTTGGCTTTCTGAAATCATTCTACAACAAACTCGTGTAAACCAAGGTTTGTCCTATTTTCATAAATTTGTAGAATTGTTTCCTACAGTCAATGATTTAGCAAATGCTAGCGAACAACAAGTGTTATCGGCATGGCAAGGTTTAGGCTATTATTCGCGTGCGAGAAATTTACACAAAGCAGCAAAAATTGTAGTTGAAGACTATAAAGGTGAGTTTCCAAAAGAATTTAAATTATTATTACAATTACCGGGAGTTGGAACGTACACAGCTTCTGCGATAGCTTCTTTTGCATTTGATTTACCTCATGCTGTTGTAGATGGAAATGTTTATCGCTTATTAAGTCGCTATTTTGATATAGATATTCCAATCGATTCAACAGAAGGAAAGCGCTATTTTGAAGAATTAGCAACTACCTTATTAGACAGAAAGAATCCCGCAATTCACAACCAAGCAATGATGGAAATGGGCGCAATTATTTGTATGCCAAATCTGCCCAAATGCGATGATTGTCCGCTAAATACTTCGTGTAGCGGACTTCAAAATAAAACCTTGCTAAGTCTTCCTGTTAAAGCGAAAAAGACAAAAGTTCGCGATCGTTTTTTCCATTTTTTAGTGGCTATTCAAGATGATAAAATCTTACTTCAGAAAAGGACAGAAAAAGACATTTGGCAAAACATGTATCAATTTCCTTTGATAGAAATGACCGATTCAATTGGTTTTAATGAAGAGAATTTACCCGACAATTTTGAATTAAACGCTCAAGAACCTATTGTTGAGTACAAACATATACTGAGTCACCAAAAAATTAAAGCTCAATTTCACAAAACTGTTTTTCATAGTTCTTCGCTAAAAAATGATATGATTTGGGTTTCTCGTAACGATTTAGCAAATTATCCACTTCCTCGATTAATTGACCGCTATTTGTCAGAAATAGAAGAATGAAACAAGTTTATCTTATCAAAGAATACTATTCTTTTTCGTTTAATACATAAGATTATTTATATTTGTTATCAATTTTAATCTATGGCAGGAAGTGTAAATAAAGTAATTTTGATTGGTAATCTTGGTAAAGACCCCGAAGTACGCTACTTGGAAACAGGAGTTGCGGTGGCTAATTTTCCATTGGCTACATCAGAAACTTTCCTAGATAAATCAAGTAATGAAAAACGCTCAGTGACTGAATGGCATAATATTGTTGTCTGGAGAGGACTAGCTGAAGTTGCTGAAAAATACCTAAAAAAAGGACAAAAAGTCTATATTGAAGGTAAATTACGTACGCGTTCTTGGAATGATAAAGACAATCAAACAAGATATACAACAGAAATTGTTGCAGAAAACATGACGATGCTAGGTAGAATGAATGAAGATGATGCTTCAAAGTCAAATGCGCCGAACTATCCAAAGTCAATTGAAAATAACGATATTAAGCCACTAGATTCTTCTTTTACAGAACAATTAGACGATGATCTTCCTTTTTAATGAATTATCTTTATGAATGACCCCGAACCCATAGGTTTATTAATGCAAGTTGGTGCAGAATCTTTTACAATGAATTACGTTGAAATAGCGATATCAGCTGTTGTATGTTTAATTCTATTAACGCTTTCTGCTTTTGTTTCTGGCTCAGAAGTTGCTTTTTTTTCGTTTACACCGCAACAAAAAGAGGAATTAAAAAGTTCAAAAATAAAATCAGAATTTCATGTTTTAGAGTTGATTTCTAGTCCGAAAGATTTATTGGCAACGCTAGTTATTGTAAATAATTTCGTGAATATTGGAATTATCGTTGTTTCGTCATTTTTGATTTCTATAATTCCTGGAATTGAAATCTATCAACTAGATCATCCGACACTTTATTTTTTATTTGAAATTGTCGGGATTACATTTGTTATTCTGCTTTTAGGAGAGGTGATTCCTAAAATTTATGCTACTAAAAATGCGATGTTTTTAGCGAGAACAATGGCTTTGCCTTTAAAAGTAATTCAAAAAACGCCTCCGTTTTCTTGGTTAAAATACATTCTTGTAAACGGAACTGGAATAGTGAGTAAAGTTGCTAAAAAACGTTCATTCAATATTTCTACAGATGAGTTGGAACATGCGCTTGCTTTGACAAAAGAAGAAAATACGTCTGAAGAAGAACATAAAATTTTAGAGGGAATTGTAAAATTTGGAAATACAGATGTAAAGCAAATTATGCGCTCTCGTGTCGATACTATTGCTGTTAATACAGACATGGATTATACCGAATTGATGAAAGTTATTCTCGATAATGGTTTTTCTAGAATGCCCGTTTACAAAGAGTCTTTCGATAATGTGATCGGTATTTTGTACATTAAAGATTTACTTCCTCATTTAGTCGAAAATCAAGATTTTGAATGGCAAGCACTTATACGTCCACCTTTCTTTGTTCCAGAAAGTAAGAAAATAGATGATTTATTGAAGAATTTCCAAGAAATGCACATGCACATGGCAGTTGTTGTAGATGAATACGGCGGAACAAATGGAATAGCTACTTTAGAAGATGTATTAGAAGAAATAGTAGGTGATATAACCGATGAGTTTGATGATGACGATATTATCTACTCAAAATTAGATGATAATAATTACGTTTTTGAGGGTAAAACATCGCTTGTAGATTTATACAAAGTACTCGATATTGACGGAAAAATATTTGAAGAAGCAAAAGGTGAAGCAGATTCTTTGGCTGGTTTTTTAATTGAGCAAGCAGGAAAAATACTTCGTAAAAATGAAAAAGTATTTTTTGATCACTACATGTTTCTAGTTGAAGCAGCTGATAAAAAACGTATTAAAATGGTCAAAATCACCATCCTTCCAATTGAAGAATAATGAACATGAAAGTAAATCGAATTCTTATTTGTTTAATATTTCCATTGTTGTTTTTAACAGCTTGTGGAGGAGATACAATGTTAATACCCAAACCAGAAGCTCATTTACGCATAGAATTCCCAAAACGCGTTTATCATAGAGTAAATGATGATTGTCCATATTCATTTGAATTACCTTCTTATATGGATGCCTTACCAGCAACAGATGTTGCTCGTGGTTCTTGTCATAAAGACATAAGCTTAGGTCAGTTTAACGGTGTTATTCTATTTTCTTATTTGCCAATTGATACAGCTCTTTCTGCTTATATTAATTATTCTATAAAGAGAGTTCAAGAACATCAAATAATGGCTACTGCTATAAATGACACAAGTTTTTCTTTTCCGGATAAAAAGGTATATGGAACCATGTTTTCAATAGAAGGAAATGCTGCTTCGCCTTTTCAGTTTTATTTGACAGATAGCGTAAAACATTTCGTGAAAGCAGAGGTTTTTTTCAATACGCGACCTAATTATGATTCAATTTATCCTGTTCTGCAATACATTAAAGCAGATTTATACCACATGATAGGAACACTTGAATGGAAATAGATTTCTAAATCATTGATTTGTAATTGATTTGATAATCATTATTTGTCTACTATTTAATCTGTTTTAAAATCACATTTTTTATTTTTTTGATACGGAATTCCGTATATTTGCACCCTTATAATTCATGTAAAATATTAAGGGATGAATACATTTTTGAGTAGACACTTAGGGTCAGGCGAAGCAACGCAAAAATCAATGCTTCAAACTATTGGAATCAATTCGATTGATGAATTGATTGATAAAACTATCCCTGCACAAATTCGATTGAAAAACGAATTGAACGTAGACAATCAACTTTCTGAGCAAGAATATCTATTGCATATCGGAGAATTGGCAGCAAAAAATAAAGTGTTTCGCTCGTACATTGGATTAGGATTCAATGAAACGATTGTTCCTTCAGTAATTCTTAGAAATGTACTTGAAAATCCAGGATGGTACACGGCCTATACTCCTTATCAAGCTGAAATTTCTCAAGGAAGATTAGAAGCATTGTTGAATTTTCAAACAATGGTTCTTGACTTAACAGGAATGGAATTGGCAAATGCATCTCTTTTAGATGAGTCAACTGCTGCAGCTGAAGCAATGATTATGTTTTTCAATGCTCGTTCAAGAGAGCAAGTGAAAAGCGAAGTGAATCGTTTCTTTGTTTCTGAATTTGCTTTTCCTCAAACAATAGATTTGATGATTGGTCGTGCAGCTTGTTTAGGAATTGATTTAGTAGTTGGAAATCCAGATGAAATTAAACTAGACAATTCATACTTCGGAGCACTAATTCAATATCCAGATGTATTCGGAAGAGTTAAAAATATTGAACCATTTATTTCAAAAGCACATGCTATCGATATTAAAGTAGGAGTTGTGGCAGATATTATGTCGCTTGTTCTACTAAAATCGCCAGGTTCTCTTGGAGCAGATGCTGTAATGGGTTCTACACAACGATTTGGTGTTCCAATGGGTTATGGTGGTCCTCATGCTGCTTATTTTGCAACTAAAGATGATTATAAACGCCATATTCCAGGTAGAATTATCGGTGTTTCTAAAGATGCAGATGATAATGTAGCCTTAAGAATGGCGCTTCAAACACGTGAGCAACATATCAAACGCGATAAAGCAACTTCAAATATCTGTACTGCTCAAGCTTTATTGGCTGTAATGGCAGGTATGTATGCTGTTTATCACGGTCCAAAAGGAATGAAAGAAATTGCAAATAACATTCATATTCATACAACTTTGGTTGCAAATATGCTTAAAGAGCAAGGATACACTGTATTGAATAATGATTATTTCGATACTGTTTGGGCTCAACTTCCTCAAGGGAAAAAATGCAACGATTTAAAAGCAGCTGCAGAGAAACAAGAAATTAACTTGAGATATATCAATGAAAATGAAATTTCATTGAGTATTGGTGAAACATTCTCCTATGCTGATTTTCAAAAATTAGCGAAAGTATTGGGTGATTTTTCAGGTAAAACTCTATCTGGAAATCCTTCAATGGAAAGCACGTTAAACAAAGATTTTCTCCGTAAAGATGCCATTTTAACACACGAAGTTTTCAATAAACATCATTCAGAAACAAAAATGATGCGTTATTTGAAAAAATTAGAGAATAAAGATATATCCCTTGTTCATAGTATGATTCCTCTAGGTTCTTGTACAATGAAATTAAACGCAGCTTCTGAATTAATGCCGATTACATGGGCTGGATTTAGTAATATTCACCCTTTTGCACCCATTGATCAAGTTCAAGGTTACCAAGAAATGTTGCAACAACTGGAGAAAGATTTGTGTGCCATCACTGGTTTTGATGCTGTTTCTCTTCAACCGAATTCTGGTGCGCAAGGAGAATTTGCTGGTTTAATGGTGATTCGTGCTTATCATGAATCACGTGGTGATAAACATAGAAAAGTATGTTTAATTCCTGCTTCTGCTCACGGTACAAACCCTGCTTCAGCTGTTATGGCTGGATTTGAAGTTGTAGTTACTGCTTGTGATGAAAATGGAAATATCGATATTTTAGATCTTAAAAATAAAGCAATTCAGCATAAAGATAATTTAGCTGCTTTGATGGTTACTTATCCATCTACACATGGTGTATTTGAAGAAGGTATTCGTGAAATAACACAAATTATTCATGAAAACGGTGGCCAAGTATACATGGATGGAGCGAATATGAACGCTCAAGTTGGATTAACAAATCCAGGAAATATTGGAGCAGACGTTTGTCACTTGAATTTACACAAAACATTTGCTATTCCTCACGGAGGTGGTGGACCTGGAATGGGACCAATAGGTGTTGCAAAACATTTAGCTCCTTTCTTACCAGGAAATGCTGTTGTAAAATCAGGTGGAGATAAAGCAATTCACGCTATTTCTGCTGCTCCTTGGGGTAGTGCTTTAATTTTATTGATTTCTTACGGTTACATTAAAATGCTTGGTAGAGATGGACTTAGAAAAGCAACTGAAAATGCTATTTTAAATGCCAATTATATCAAAGCAAAATTGAATGGTCATTACGATGTGTTATACGCTGGAAAAAACAATACAGTCGCACATGAAATGATTTTAGATTGCAGAGAATTCAAAAAAACAGCAGATGTTGAAGTAGCCGATATGGCAAAACGTCTGATTGATTTTGGATTCCATGCACCTACCGTTTCTTTCCCGGTTGCTGGAACTTTAATGATTGAACCAACTGAAAGTGAAGATAAAGAAGAACTTGATCGTTTTTGTGATGCAATGATTCAAATTCGCGAAGAAATTCGTGAAATTGAGCAAGGTAAATATGATAAAGTGAATAATCTATTGAAAAATGCACCTCATACAGCAGATTGTATTATCAATAAGAAATGGGATTATCCATATACTCCACAACAAGCTGTTTATCCATTACCTTATTTAAAAGAATGGAAATATTGGGTTCCTGTTCGTCGAGTTGATAATGCTTTTGGAGATAGAAACTTAGTATGTTCTTGTCCATCAGTTGAAAGCTATATGAACCCTGAATTAGTTTAATTTACAATTCTCTTTATATAGAAGGTGGTTTACTTCGGTAAATCACCTTTTTTGTTCATTAATGGACATAAAAAAATCCTACGCTATTAACGTAGGATTGAGTATTTATAAATTCTTTTTATTAAGCTTGATTATTGGTTCCACCAAAGTTAATAGGAGGGATGTTGTTTCCACTATCTATTGCAAGACTTCCATTTGAGTTTTCAAATTTTTGAATATTTTCTGAAAGAGCAAGCATTAATCTTTTCGCATTTTGAGGAGTCATCACGATACGCGATTTCACTTTTCCTTTAGGAACTCCTGGCATTATCTGAACGAAGTCAACAATAAATTCAGAATGTGAATGTGTGATGATTGCTAGATTTGAATATGTACCTTCAGCTACTTCTTCAGGCAATTCAATATTAATTTGATTTTCTTGATTGTTTTCCATAATAATTAGGTTAAAAAAAGGGCGACACTGTCACCCTTTTTGAATTATTTAGATGTCAATGCGTCGTATTCTTCTTGTGAACCGACAATCATTTTTTGGAATTCTCGTGTACCTGTTCCAGCTGGAATAAGGTGTCCAACAATTACATTTTCTTTCAATCCAACTAAGTGATCTTCTTTTCCACTGATAGCAGCTTCGTTAAGTACTTTTGTTGTTTCTTGGAAAGAAGCAGCAGAGATGAAACTTTGCGTTTGTAAAGATGAACGCGTAATACCTTGTAATAAAGGTTTAGATGTTGCAGGAACTGCATCACGTGCTATTACTTGTTTTTTATCTTGACGAGTTAATTGAGAATTTTCATCTCTCAATTTACGTACGCTAACAATTTGACCAGCTTTAAGATTGGATGATTCTCCAGCATCTTCTACAACTTTCATTCCGAAGATAGCGTCATTTTCTTCCATAAAATCTGCTTTATGTACAGATTGATTTTCAAGGAAACGTGTATCTCCTGGATCTTCAATTTCTACTTTAAGCATCATTTGGCGTACAATTACTTCGAAGTGTTTATCATTAATTTTCACTCCTTGTAAACGGTATACCTCTTGAATTTCATTCACGATATATTCTTGAACCTTAGTTGGTCCTTCGATGTTAAGGATATCATTTGGTGTAATTGCTCCATCAGAAAGTGGTTTACCCGCTTTGATGAAATCGTTTTCTTGAACCAAGATATGTTTAGCTAGAGAAACAAGATATTTTCTAACCTCACCAGTTTTAGATTCAACGATAATTTCACGGTTACCACGTTTGATTTTTCCGAAAGTAACAATTCCATCAATCTCAGAAACAACCGCAGGATTTGAAGGGTTACGTGCTTCAAATAACTCAGTTACACGTGGAAGACCTCCGGTGATATCACCTGATTTTCCAGCAGTACGAGGTATTTTAACAAGAATATCTCCAGCTTCAACTTTTGCACCTTCTGCAACTGTAATATGTGCATTTACAGGAATGCTGTATGAACGCAATACTTCTTTTGTTTTAGGGTCAATGATGTTAATCGCAGGGTTTTTCTTTTTGTCGCGAGATTCAGTAATTACTTTTTCAGTAAATCCTGTTTGCTCATCCACTTCTTCTCTAAAAGTGATTCCTTCAATTACGTGTTCAAATACAGCTTTTCCAGAGAACTCTGAAAGGATAACAGCATTGTATTGATCCCACTTACAAATCATATCACCTTTTTTCACTTTGCTATTATTGGCAACAGCCATAGTAGCACCATAAGGAATATTTGCATTCATAAGTACGATACCTGTTTTAGGATCAGTGATTTTCATTTCAGCTGAACGACCTAAAACTACGTCTATATCATTTCCTTGAGCGTCTTTTTTCTTTAAAGTACGTAGTTCTTCAATTTCTAAATTACCATCGTATTTGGCTCTTAAACCATTTTCGTCAGCAATATTAGATGCAGTACCCCCAACGTGGAATGTACGAAGTGTTAACTGTGTACCTGGCTCACCAATTGATTGAGCTGCAATAACACCAACTGCATCACCTCTTTGAGCTTTATTGTGTGTTGCAAGGTTTTCACCATAACATTTAGCACAAACTCCTCTTCTCATTTCACATGTCAATACAGAACGAATTTCAACTTCGTCAATATCATTTGCTGTAATTTGATCAGCGACGTTATCTGTGATTTCTTCTCCAGCAGCGATAATTAATTCGCCATTGTTATCATAAATATCATGAACAGAAGTACGTCCAACAATACGATCATGTAAAGTTTCAACGATTTCGTCATTTTTCTTAAGCGCTGTAGCTAAAAGACCACGTAAAGTTCCACAATCTTCTTCATTGATGATAACATCTTGAGCAACATCCACCAAACGACGAGTAAGGTAACCAGCATCAGCCGTTTTAAGGGCAGTATCTGCAAGTCCTTTACGAGCACCGTGAGTTGAAATAAAGTATTCTAAAATAGATAGACCTTCTTTAAAGTTAGAAAGAATTGGATTTTCAATAATCTCATGTGTTGATGCACCAGATTTTTGAGGTTTAGCCATCAAACCACGCATTCCAGACAGCTGACGAATTTGTTCTTTCGAACCACGAGCTCCTGAATCAAACATCATATAGATAGAGTTGAATCCTTGACGGTCATTTTTCAATTGTTCCATCAAAGTATGCGTCAATCTTGAGTTTGTATGCGTCCAGATATCAATAATTTGATTGTATCTTTCATTGTTAGTGATAAGACCCATATTGTAGTTTACCATTACATCAGAAACTTCTGTTGCAGCTTTGTTCACTAAAATATCTTTTTCTTTTGGAATGATAATATCATCCAAGTTGAAAGAAAGTCCACCTCTAAATGCTGTCATGTAACCAATTTCTTTGATATCATCTAAGAATTTAGCAGCACGAGAAGTTCCACAAACACGTAAGATTTTACCAATAATATCACGAAGTGCTTTTTTAGTTAATAATTCATCAATATACCCAACTTCTATTGGAACACATTGGTTGAAAATTACTCGTCCAGCAGTAGTTTCGATGATTTTAGTAACTACCTCACCATCTACTAAGTCACGTGTTTTTACTTTAATATGTGCATGTATTTCTAATGCATTTTCATTTAAAGCAATTACTACTTCCTCAGGAGAATAGAACGTCATTCCTTCACCTTTTACAGTATAGTCTGCATCTGTTTTTCTTCCTTTTGTAATATAATACAAACCAAGCACCATATCTTGAGAAGGCACTGCAATTGGAGCTCCATTTGCAGGGTTCATAATATTGTGCGATGCAAGCATTAATAATTGTGCTTCCAAAATTGCTGCACTACCTAGTGGTAAATGAACAGCCATCTGGTCACCATCAAAATCCGCATTAAATGCCGTACAAACTAAAGGATGTAAACGAATTGCTTTTCCTTCAATCAGTTTTGGTTGGAATGCTTGAATACCTAAACGGTGAAGAGTAGGAGCACGGTTAAGTAACACTGGGTGTCCTTTTAAGATGCTTTCCAAGATATCCCAAACGATAGGATCTTTTTTATCAACGATTTTTTTAGCAGATTTTACTGTTTTTACAATTCCACGCTCAATCAATTTACGGATGATAAATGGTTTGTAAAGTTCAGCTGCCATATTTTTTGGCAATCCACATTCGTGCAATTTTAAATCTGGTCCAACAACAATTACCGAACGAGCTGAATAATCAACACGTTTTCCAAGTAAATTTTGACGGAAACGTCCTTGTTTACCTTTTAATGAATCAGATAAAGATTTTAATGGACGATTTGATTCTGTTTTAACAGCACTTGATTTTCTTGAGTTATCAAATAATGAATCGACAGCTTCTTGAAGCATACGTTTTTCATTTCTTAAGATTACTTCTGGTGCTTTAATTTCAATTAATCGTTTCAAACGATTGTTACGAATAATCACACGACGATAAAGGTCATTCAAATCCGATGTTGCAAATCTACCTCCATCCAATGGAACTAATGGTCTTAGCTCTGGTGGAATAACAGGAACAACTTTGATAATCATCCATTCTGGACGGTTATCAATACGAGTTTGAGACTCACGCATAGACTCAACTACTTGTAAACGTTTTAACGCTTCGTGTTTACGTTGTACAGAAGTTTCTGTGTTAGCTCTATGACGTAAATCAAATGACAATTCATCCAAATTCATTCTTTTCAGCAAATCATAAAGCGCTTCAGCACCCATTTTTGCAATAAATTTGTTTGGATCTGTATCGTCTAGATATTGATTTTCTTTTGGTAAAGTGTCTAGGATATCTAAATAGTCTTCTTCTGTTAAGAATTCAAGATATTCAAGTGCTTCGCCATCAGCTTTAGCAGCAATACCAGTTTGAATTACCACGTATCTTTCGTAATAAATGATTTGGTCTAATTTTTTTGTTGGTAAGCCCAACAAATAACCAATTTTATTAGGAAGTGAACGGAAATACCAAATATGAGCAACTGGAACCACTAATGAAATGTGTCCCATTCTCTCACGTCTTACTTTTTTCTCTGTTACTTCAACACCACAACGGTCACAAACAATTCCCTTATAACGGATACGTTTGTATTTTCCACAATGACACTCATAATCTTTAACAGGACCGAATATACGCTCACAAAACAAACCGTCACGTTCAGGTTTGTAAGTTCTGTAATTGATTGTCTCAGGTTTGAGTACTTCTCCACTTGATTGCTCAAGAATCAACTCTGGCGAAGCCAAAGAGATAGTTATTTTGGAGAACTTATTTTGTTTTTTTGGTGTTTCTTTTCTATATGACATTTTAAACCTCTTTTTCGTTAAAATTCAACTACTTAATCCATGGATATGTTTAATCCAAGACCTCTTAATTCATGCAATAATACATTGAATGATTCAGGAATTCCTGGCTCTGGCATATTGTCTCCTTTTACAATTGCTTCGTAAGCTTTTGCTCTTCCCATTACGTCATCCGACTTAACAGTAAGGATTTCTTGTAGAATATTGGCTGCACCAAATGCTTCAAGTGCCCAAACCTCCATCTCACCAAAACGTTGACCTCCAAATTGAGCTTTACCTCCCAATGGTTGTTGTGTAATAAGTGAGTATGGTCCGATTGAACGTGCGTGCATTTTATCGTCAACCATGTGTGCAAGTTTCAACATATAGATGATTCCTACAGTAGCTGGTTGATGGAAACGCTCGCCTGTTCCTCCATCATACAAATATGTTTTACCTGATCTTGGTACACCAGCCTTATCTGTAAACGAGTTAATTTCATCTAATGTCGCTCCATCAAAAATTGGCGTAGCGAATTTTAGATTCAATTTTTCTCCTGCCCAACCAAGAACAGTTTCGTAAATTTGACCAAGGTTCATACGAGAAGGTACACCTAATGGATTAAGAACGATATCAACTGGTGTTCCATCTTCTAAGAAAGGCATATCTTCAAATCTTACGATATTGGCAACGATACCTTTATTTCCATGACGACCAGCCATTTTATCACCAACCATCAATTTACGTTTCTTAGCGATATATACTTTCGCTAATTTAACGATACCTGCTGGAAGTTCATCACCAACTGAAATATGGAATTTTTTGCGTTTGTAAACTCCCAATAAATCGTTTGATTTGATGTTGAAATTGTGAATTACACGTTGAATTAATTTATTCGTGTGCTCATCTGAAGTCCACTCGCCTGGGTTAACAATTGAATAATCAATTGATAGCAAAGCTTTTTGAGAGAACTTAGAACCTTTTTTAATGATTTCTTCTTTGAAGTTATTGAAAACTCCATTTGATTTACTTGTTTCAAGAATAACCATTAATTTTTCAACTAATTTTTCTTTCAACACAGCAAAATCTTTATCGAAATCTTTATCAAGACTTTCTAAAATAGGTTTGTCTTGTGCTTTTGTTTTACGATCTTTTACTGCTCTAGAGAACAATTTTTTATCGATAACAACACCACGAAGTGATGGACCTGCTTTTAAAGAAGCATCTTTTACATCACCAGCTTTGTCACCAAAGATAGCACGTAATAATTTTTCTTCTGGAGAAGGATCTGTTTCACCTTTTGGAGTGATTTTACCTATTAAGATATCGCCTTCTTTTATGTCAGCACCGATGCGAATGATACCATTCTCATCTAAATCTTTTGTTGTTTCTTCACTAACGTTTGGAATATCAGCAGTTAACTCTTCCATTCCACGTTTTGTGTCGCGAACTTCTAAAGAATACTCATCAATGTGAATAGATGTAAAGATATCATCACGCACTACACGCTCAGAAATTACAATCGCATCCTCAAAGTTATATCCTTTCCAAGGCATGAACGCTACTTTCATATTTTGACCTAGCGCTAATTCTCCTTGTTGAGTTGCATAACCTTCGCACAACACTTGACCTTTAGTTACTCTATCGCCTTTAGCAACGATAGGTTTTAAGTTCATTGTTGTACTTTGATTTGTTTTTTGAAACTTAGTAAGATGATATTTTTTAACGTCACCTTCAAAAGAAACTAAACGATCTTCGTCAGACAATTCATATTTGATAACAATTTCGTTTGCATCAACATATTGAACTGTTCCTTCACCTTCAGCATTGATAAGTACACGTGAATCACGAGCTACTAATTTTTCAATTCCAGTACCCACAATCGGAGCAGCTGGTTTAAGAAGAGGAACTGCTTGACGTTGCATGTTAGATCCCATCAAAGCACGGTTGGCATCATTATGCTCCAAGAATGGAATAGAAGATGCTGCAATCGATGCAATTTGGTTAGTTCCAACGTCCATCATGTCAACTTTAGTTGGAGCAACTACTGGGAAATCACCTTCCATTCTAGCCTTAACTAGCTCAGAAGTGAATTTTCCTTTATCGTCTACTTCAACGTTTGCTTGTGCAATAATTTTTGTTGCTTCTTCTTCTGCAGTTAAATACGTTGGTTCTTTTGCTAAATCTACTTTACCGTTATCAACAATACGATAAGGTGTTTCGATAAATCCAAGTTTATTTACTTTCGCAAATACGCAAAGAGAAGAGATCAATCCAATATTTGGACCCTCTGGAGTTTCAATTGTACACAAACGACCATAATGCGTGTAGTGAACATCGCGAACCTCAAAACCTGCTCTTTCACGAGAAAGACCACCAGGTCCGAGCGCTGACATTCTACGCTTATGCGTTACTTCAGAAAGTGGATTTGTTTGATCCATAAACTGAGATAACTGGTTTGTTCCGAAGAATGAATTGATAACAGAAGATAATGTTTTAGCATTAATCAAATCGATAGGTGTAAACACTTCGTTGTCACGTACATTCATACGCTCACGAATTGTTCTCGCCATACGAGCAAGACCAACACCAAATTGAGAATACAATTGTTCACCAACTGTTCTCACACGTCTGTTGCTTAAGTGGTCAATATCATCAACATCTGTTTTAGAGTTGATTAATTGAATTAAATATTTAATAATTGATATAATGTCATTTTTCGTAAGAACACGAGAAACTTCAGAACTATCAATTCCTAATTTTTTATTTAATCTGAAACGTCCTACTTCACCAAGATCGTAACGTGCATCTGAGAAAAATAATTTATCAAATACACTACGAGCTGTTTCTTCATCAGGTGGTTCAGCGTTACGTAATTGTCTATAGATATGCTCAACAGCTTCTTTTTCAGAGTTTGAAGTATCTTTTTGAAGCGTGTTGTATATAATAGTGTAATCAGCAGTATTTACATCTTCTTTATGAAGAATTAAATTTTTCACTCCTGCATCACCAATTAAGTCAACGTGTTGTTCTTCTAGAATTGTTTCACGATCTAAAAGAATTTCATTTCTTTCGATAGAAACAACTTCGCCAGTATCTTCATCAACGAAATCTTCCACCCATGTTTTAAGAACACGTGCAGCTAATTTACGTCCAAGATTTTTCTTAATATTAACTTTAGTAGCTTTAATCTCATCTGCAAGATCAAAGATTTCTAAGATATCTTTATCGCTTTCATATCCAATTGCTCTGAAAAGAGTAGTAACGGGTAATTTTTTCTTACGATCAATATATGCATACATCACGTTATTAATATCCGTTGCGAACTCAATCCAAGAACCTTTAAATGGAATTACGCGAGCTGAATACAATTTAGTTCCATTAGCATGTCTACTTTGTCCGAAGAACACACCTGGAGAACGGTGTAATTGAGAAACGATAACACGTTCTGCTCCATTCACCACAAATGAACCTTTTGGAGTCATGTAAGGGATAGTACCCAAGTACACATCTTGCACGATAGTTTCAAAATCTTCGTGCTCAGGATCTGTACAATACAGTCTCAATTTTGCTTTTAAAGGAACACTATAAGTTAATCCACGCTCAATACACTCTGTTATTGAATAACGAGGTGGATCAATAAAATAATCCAAAAATTCAAGAACGAATTGATTACGTGTATCTGTAATTGGAAAATTCTCAGAAAACACTTTAAATAATCCTTCCTTTTCTCTACTTTCCGGTGTTGTTTCTAATTGAAAAAACTCTTGAAAAGATTTTAATTGAATATCCAAAAAATCTGGATAATCAAATTTGCTTTTGCTAGATGCAAAATGTACTCTCTCGGAAATATTGCTTGTTGTTGCCAAGGCTAAAATATTTAATTAGAACAAAAAGACTAAAATTGCACCAATGTGCAAAAAAAAACAAGTATAGGCACTAGTCAATTTTGACTGTGCCTACACTATAAAATAGATGAATGTTATTACTTAACCTCAACTTCAGCTCCCGCTTCTTCTAGAGATTTTTTAAGAACATCTGCTTCGTCTTTTGATACTCCTTCTTTCAAGTTTGATGGAGCAGCATCAACTAAATCTTTTGCTTCTTTAAGACCAAGACCTGTTAATTCTTTTACAAGTTTAACTACAGCAAGTTTGTTAGCACCTGAAGCTTTCAACACAACGTCAAATTCTGTTTTTTCTTCAGCAGCTTCGCCACCACCTGCAGCAGGACCAGCAACAGCAACAGCAGCAGCTGCAGCAGGCTCGATACCATACTCGTCTTTAAGGATTCCAGCTAACTCATTTACTTCTTTTACTGTAAGGTTAACTAATGTTTCTGCGATTGTTTTTAAATCAGCCATTTTATTTAAATTTAAAAAGATTAATATTTTTTATTTATTTTAACTATGCTCTTTCTTCGAGCGTTTTAAGAAGACCAGCAATTTTTCCGCCACTAGCTTTAAGACCAGAGATAACATTTTTAGCAGGAGATTGAAGTAATCCAATAACTTCTCCAAGTACTTCTTCTTTACTTTTCAGTGTAGATAAGAATTCAAGGTTATTGTCTCCTAAGAAAATTGCTTCATCAATGTATGCGCCTTTTAGAGCTGGGATTGCGTTTTTCTTGCGAAAGTCTTTAATTAATTTAGCAGGTGCATTTCCAATTTCTGCGAATAGAATAGATGTAGGACCAGCCAAAACTGATTTAAGATCACCAAAATCTTTTCCTTCTACTTTCTCCATTGCTTTCTCCAAAAGTGAGTTTTTTACAACTTTCATTTGAATATTTGATTGGAAACATTTGCGGCGTAAGTTATTTACTGATTCAACAGTTAATCCAGCAGTATCTGCCAAATAAAATATGCTAGAACCGCTTAAATTAGCCGCTAATTCATCAATATACTGTGCTTTTTCTACTTTTGTCATAATTCTAACTTTTTTTAAGCAACAATTGATTTCGTGTCAACTTGAATACTAGGACTCATTGTCGAGCTAATGTAAATACTCTTAATGTATGTACCTTTTGCAGCAGATGGTTTCAATTTAATTAAAGATTGAATGATTTCATTTGCGTTATCGCGAATTTTATCACCATCAAAGCTTACTTTAGCAATACCTGAATGAATATTACCGAATTTATCAACTTTAAAGTCAATTTTTCCAGCTTTTACTTCTTCAACAGCTTTTCCTACTTCCATTGTTACTGTACCTGTTTTTGGATTAGGCATTAATCCACGTGGCCCTAAAACACGACCAAGTGCACCAACTTTACCCATAACTGAAGGCATAGTAATAATTACGTCTACATCTGTCCAACCATTTTTGATTTTTTCGATGTATTCATCAAGACCAACAAATTCTGCTCCTGCTGCTTTTGCCTCTGCTTCTTTATCAGGAGTACAAAGTACTAATACTTTAACATCCTTTCCAGTTCCATGAGGTAATGCAACAGTTCCGCGAACCATTTGGTTTGCCTTACGAGGATCAACCCCTAAGCGCACACTAATATCTACTGAAGCGTCGAATTTAGTAGTTGTAATTTCCTTCACTAAATTACATGCTTCTGTAAGCGAGTAAGCTTTCTCCAAGTCATGTTTTGCAAGGATTGCTTTTCTGTTTTTTGCTATACGTCCCATAATCATGTATTAATTAGCTTCTGGAAAATCACCAGATACTGTAATTCCCATACTTCTTGCAGTTCCTGCAATCATTTTCATAGCAGATTCAACCGTAAAACAATTCATGTCTTGAATTTTGTCTTGTGCGATTGTTCTGATTTGATCCCAATTAATGTTGGCAACTTTGTTTCTGTTTGGTTCAGAAGAACCTTTCTTCAACTTAGCTACTTCCATTACTTGGATTGCTACAGGAGGTGTTTTAATAATAAAATCAAAAGATTTATCACCGTAAACGGTAATAACTACTGGTAACACCTTTCCAGGTTTATCTTGTGTTCTAGCATTAAACTGCTTGCAGAACTCCATGATATTCACTCCTTTAGCACCTAATGCAGGTCCTACTGGAGGTGATGGATTTGCGGCGCCACCTTTGATTTGTAATTTAATCAATGCTGCTACTTCTTTAGCCATTTGTTATATAATTATGTAGTCCTAACGTGCGACAACAGGAAGCTTTAAATTATTGTCTTGCACTACTACTGTTAATACAATTTTACCCTTCTTTCTCAACTTGCATATAGCTGAGTTCTAAAGGTGTTTTTCTTCCGAAGATTTTGACCATTACTTTCAATTTCTTCTTTTCTTCGTTGATTTCTTCAATAATACCATTAAAGTTATTGAAAGGTCCGTCGATAACTTTGACAGATTCTCCCAATACAAAAGGAATTATCATTTCTTCTTCGTTTTCGGATAATTCATCCACTTTTCCAAGTATACGATTTACTTCAGACAATCTCATTGGAACTGGGTCACCACCTTTTACTGCTCCAAGAAATCCAATTACATTTGGTATCCCTTTTACAACATGAGTAACTTCACCAATTAAAGCTGCTTCTATTAATACGTAGCCTGGTAAATATGCTTTTTCCTTGCTTACTTTTTTTCCATTTTTAATTTGGAATACTTTTTCAGTAGGAATGAGTACTTGATCAACATAATCAGTTAAGCCTAAACGAGAAATTTCAAGGTCAAGATATTCTTTGACTTTTTTCTCTTTTCCGCTAACGGCTCTTACAACATACCAACGCTTTTTCACTTCTCCCATGATAACACTGACAATTATAAGTTATAAAACATTCCAAGTATACCTTTCCAAAATGTATTTGAATCAGTAACGTCATGTGCACCAAAAACGAAATCCATCAAAGCAATCGATAATGCAAAAATGACTGTTGCAACTACAACTAAGATAGTGCTACTTTGCAACTCTTTCCAAGTTGGCCAAGTAACTTTGTGAAGCATTTCGTTCACAGTTTCGTTAATATATTCTTTAAAGTTCGCCACGTTTATCATTATTTGCACGGGTGGTAGGACTTGAACCCACAGCCTACGGTTTTGGAGACCGCCACTCTACCAATTGAGCTACACCCGTAAATAGGGGAGATATTGCTATCTCCCCATTATCTTTTGCTTAAAATTAAGCGATTATTTCTGTTACTTGTCCAGCTCCTACAGTTCTACCACCTTCACGGATAGCGAAACGAAGACCTTTACCCATTGCAATCGGAACAATTAATTTTACTGTAACTGTAACGTTGTCACCTGGCATAACCATTTCACGACCTTCTTCTAGGAATATTTCACCTGTTACGTCCGTTGTACGGAAATAGAATTGAGGACGATATTTGTTATGGAATGGAGTATGACGTCCACCTTCTTCTTTTTTAAGAACGTAAATCTCTGCTTTAAATTCAGCATGTGGAGTTACAGAACCTGGTTTAGCGATAACCATACCACGACGGATATTGTCTTTATCGATACCTCTTAAAAGAAGTCCAACATTATCACCAGCTTCTCCACGATCCAAAATTTTACGGAACATTTCAACACCAGTAACAACTGATTTCATTTTTTCCTCACCCATACCGATGATGTCAACCTCTTCTCCAGAGTTAATAACACCTGTTTCGATACGACCTGTAGCAACAGTACCACGACCAGTGATTGAGAATACGTCCTCAACTGGCATTAAGAATGGTTTGTCAACTTCACGTGGAGGTAATTCGATATAAGTATCAACTGCATCCATCAAATCTTCAACAGTTGTAACCCATTTCGGCTCACCGTTCAAAGCTCCAAGAGCTGAACCTGAGATTACTGGAGTGTTGTCACCATCATAGCTATAGAATGATAATAATTCACGGATTTCCATTTCAACTAGCTCTAAAAGCTCAGCATCATCTACCATATCCACTTTGTTCATGAAAACAACCATACGTGGAATACCAACTTGACGTCCTAAAAGGATGTGCTCACGAGTTTGTGGCATTGGACCATCTGTAGCAGCAACTACAAGAATTGCCCCATCCATTTGAGCTGCACCAGTAACCATGTTTTTTACGTAATCCGCGTGACCTGGACAGTCAACGTGCGCGTAATGACGGTTTGCTGTTTCATACTCAATGTGAGATGTGTTAATTGTGATACCACGCTCTTTTTCTTCTGGAGCGTTATCAATCGATGCAAAGTCACGTGTTTTTGCAAGACCTTTGCTTGCTAATACACTTGATATAGCAGCTGTTAATGTAGTTTTTCCATGATCTACGTGACCTATTGTTCCAATATTAACGTGTGGCTTGGAACGGTCGTAATTTTCTTTAGCCATTGCCTAGAGTTTATTTATTACTAATTTATATTTACTTACTTAAAAATTCAATTTCAACAAACACAAAAATTCACCCTGTTCAGGTGATTCTTCGTTTCTTTCCGCCGTGTAGAGCCAATGACGGGAATTGAACCCGTGACCTCTTCCTTACCAAGGAAGCACTCTACCCCTGAGCTACACCGGCAGTGGTAGTATTTTAAAAGAGCGGGAGACGAGATTCGAACTCGCGACCCTCAGCTTGGAAGGCTGACGCTCTACCAACTGAGCTACTCCCGCTTAAAAAATACAATGTAGTGGGGAGAGAAGGATTCGAACCTTCGAAGCTTTCGCAACAGATTTACAGTCTGGCCCATTTGACCGCTCTGGAACCTCCCCAATACCACTATGAAATGAGCCGATAGAGGGATTCGAACCCACGACCTGCTGATTACAAATCAGCTGCTCTGGCCAGCTGAGCTATATCGGCAATTCATCTTAAAGAACGTGTTTGTTTCCCTTTTGGGATTGCAAATGTAGAAAAAGAAAATTTAACTGCAAGTGCTTTTTCATTTTTATTTGAGAAACTATGAAAAAAAAAGAAGAGTTAGTTGGCTAACTCTCCTTATATTATTGAAAAACAGATTGTTTATTCTGCTTATTTTTCTTTGTGTTTTTCAACTTGTTTTTTTAATGCGGCAATCGCTAAATCGGTCGCTTCTTCGAAACTTTTGCTCTGTTTTTTTGCAAATAATTCTTTTCCAGGTACTAAGACTCTTACTTCTGCTATTTTATTCTCTTTGTCGGTAGATTTATCTAGTCGAAGAAAAACCTCACTTGAAATAATTGCGTCTGAAAATGTAGTGAGTTTCGTTACTTTGTCGTTTACGAAATCAATTAGTTTGACATCTGCCGTAAAATTAACGGACTGAACTTTAACATCCATGATTATTTCTTTTTTAGTCGCTCACGTGGGTGAGCTTGTTTATAAATTTCGTTTATCTGCGCAAACGAATTATGCGTATATATTTGTGTAGCAGCTAAACTTTCATGTCCTAATATCTCTTTTAAAACCTCTAATCCAGCACCATTATTTAATAGGTGTGTAGCAAATGTATGTCTAAGGATATGCGGACTTTTCTTCTTTAAACTGCTAACTTTACTAAGGTAGATATTTATTTTTCTATAAACAAATTTAGGATATAAAATTTCTCCTTTATCGGTAACAAATAATTCTGGGTTTGAAAAACCAAGCGCAGTTTTTGCTATTAAATAGGATTTTATTTGTTCATAAAGTACTGGAGATATAGCAATTATTCGCTCTTTGTTTCTTTTTCCTAAAACTTTTATTGTTTCGTTTGATGAAATATCCTTTTCTTTTAAATTGATTAGTTCGCTTAGTCGAATTCCAGTTTGATAAAATAGTTCAAACATTAATCGATCTCGAATTCCAAAAAAATCATCTGTAAAAATAGGCATTATCGTCGTTTCTTCCACATTTTGTTCTTGCACAAATTCGGGAAGTCTTTTGTGTGCTTTTGGTCCATTGATAGAACTAGCAGGATTTACTTCAATATCTCCATTTGTTTGCATCCATTTAAAAAAAGTTCGCAAGGAGGAGAGTTTTCTGTTAATGGATTGTGGATTTATTTTGTCGTTTACTAATTGAACAATCCAAGCTCGTATGAGTTGTTTATTAACTTCTTTGAGATCTTCTTTTTTATCCTTGATTTGAGCAAATTCAATAAAGCTAGTAATATCCGACATATAAGCCTTTAACGTGTGCTCAGAATAGCGTTTTTCCTTTAATAGATATGTCTCAAATAAATCTAACATCTTTGTTTGTTCGCTTTACATCAAATGTAAGCAAATTGAATTGTTAAACACAAAAAAAAGGAGGTTTTAAAAACCTCCTTTGATACTATCTTTCGAATAAAAATATACTAGATTTCTTCCGAACGCATTTTTTGAACATAAACCGCGTGAATTTTCCCTTGACGAGCAATTACAGATGGTTTAATAAACTGTTGACGTGCTCTTAGTTCACGTAACACGTTAGTTTTTTCAAATTTCTTTTTATACTTTTTTAGCGTTCTTTCGATGTTTTCGCCTTCTTTAACTGGAATGATCAACATATATTTTAATAATTTAATTTCTAAATTCGGATTGCAAATATATAAATAAATAATTATATACTATATTTTATTTTAAAATTTCTCTGGAAATAACTAATTTTTGTATTTCAGAGGTTCCTTCTCCGATTGTACAAAGCTTAGCGTCTCTATAAAATTTCTCAGCAGGGAAATCTTTAGTGTATCCATAACCTCCAAATATTTGAACTGCTTCGTTAGTAACGCGACAAGCAACTTCCGATGCATAATATTTAGCAATAGCAGATTCCTTTGTTAAGTTTTTCTTAGCATTTTTCAATGAAGCTGCTTTGTGTAATAACAATTCAGAAGCATCAATTTCGGTAATCATTTCAGCTAATTTGAACCCAATTGCTTGGAATTTACTAATAGATTGACCAAATTGTTCTCTTTCTTTAGAGTATTTTAATGCTGCTTCGTAAGCTCCTTTTGCAATTCCTAAAGCCAATGCACCAATAGAGATTCTTCCTCCGTCCAATACTTTCATGGCTTGGATAAATCCATCTCCTTCTTTTCCGATAAGATTTTCAGCAGGAATACGACAATTATTGAAGATAAGTTCTGTTGTTTCAGAAGCTCTCATTCCTAATTTATTCTCTTTTTTACCGGCAGAAAAACCTGGAGTTCCTTTTTCAATAATAAAAGCAGACATTCCGTGAGAATCTCCTTTTTTACCTGTACGAGCAATAACAACAGCAACATCACCTGATTTACCGTGTGTAATGAAGTTTTTAGAGCCATTTAAAACCCATTCATTTCCTTCTTTTGCAGCCGTGGTATTCATTCCGCCAGCATCAGATCCTGTACCAGTTTCAGTTAAACCCCAAGCTCCAATCCATTCAGCAGAGGCTAATTTCGGAAGATACTTTTTCTTTTGTTCTTCATTTGCATTGTAATAGATGTGTCCAGTACAAAGCGAGTTATGTGCAGCAACAGAAAGTCCTATTGATCCACATACTTTAGCAATCTCTGAAATAACCGTTATATACTCATGATAACCAAATCCCGAACCTCCATATTCTTCAGGGATAAAAACTCCCATTAGACCTAGGTTTCCAAGTTTTTTAAATACTTCAACAGGGAATTCTTGTGTTTCGTCCCATTCCATAAAGTGTGGACGAATCTCTTTTTCGGCGAAATCTCTCACCATATCAGCGATCATTCGCTGATTCTCATTCATTTCAAAATCCATTTTTTTGCAGTTTTAGGATTATATTCGATAAAAAAAATTAATAGCGCGCTAAAGTAAGTATATTTTCGCTGAATGGAGTAATTTTTTTCTGCCCATTTAAAAATTCTAAGCTAACCAAGAAAGAAAAACCACCAATTTTAGCTCCTTGATTGCTGATCATTTCGGCTGCAGCAGAGGCTGAACCGCCAGTTGCTAATAAATCGTCGTGAATTAAAACAACATCATTTTTATTGACAGCATCTGTATGCATTTCTATAGTTGCCTCACCGTATTCCAATGCGTATGATTGGCTTATTTTATCATAAGGTAATTTTCCTTTTTTACGAATTAACACAAATGGTAAATCTAATTCCATAGCTAGAGGATAGCCGAATAAAAACCCACGACTTTCAATGCCAGCAATTTTAGTGATGTTTAAATGTTTTACTTGTTCTTTCAGTGCGATTACAGTTTCTCTCGATAATTGTGGATTCAACATAATAGGAGTGATGTCTTTGAAAACAATTCCCGGTTTTGGAAAATCTACTACATCGCGAATTTCCAACTTTAATTTTTCTTCAATATTCATTTTTTGTCAAAATTCAAATAAGGGGTCAATTTTACTAAATCTTCTTCACTAAGTAGTTTAGATTGCAATAAATCTTTTGGTTTCGTATAAATTCCATGTTGTTTTCTTAGTTCTACAATAGAATTTGCTTGATTGAAATTTAAATAAGGGTGTTTAGATAATTCACTTGCTTCAATTGTATTGATATTGATTTTCCAAATTAAATTTTTATCTATACTTAAATGATCTTTTATTAATTCAAAAGTTTCTGGTTTAACACCATACACTTCTTTTAGTTGATTTATCGATAAAAATCCTCCTAACTGAGTTCGATATTGTATAATTTGTTTTGAGAGAAATGGACCTATTCCTTTTAACTTTATAAGATCTTCTGGTTGAGCGCTATTTAATTCTAGAACTAAGAACGGTTTTTTAGTGAAAACAAGAAATGGTTCCCAAGAGGCGATTTGAACAGAATCAAGTACAAATATTTTCCGCATATCTTCTACAGAATGAATACCTCCCAAATAGCTTTTGAAATTTAGAATAGTGTACGCTTGTTTTTCAGATAGCCCCAAATTCATCCAAGAATTGATTGAAAGTGTGTCTGGATTAAAAGGCTGGGATGGAAGTATTGGTTTTTTTGATTTTGTATCATTTTCAAAATGGGTCTTTTTGTATTGAAATTGAGCTTCCTTCTTCTTGAATTGATTATAATTGTTCACCAAAGAGTCTTCTTCTTGTGTAAGCGAATATTGTTCGCCAACAACATTATAAGCCATGTATCGAGGAATGATAATTCCTAAAATAAAAAGTAGCGCAATGACAAACAATGCTCTTTTTTCTTGAGCAGTGAAATGTAATTTACTTTTTCTCCAATCATTCATTTACGTGGCTATTCTATCAAAACGACTTCAACTCTTCTATTTTTTTGCATGTGTTCTGGGCTGTCTTCTATAAAAAGTGGATTAGAATTTCCGTGTCCAAAACATTCAATTAAATTATTTTTAATTCCATTTTTAATCAATATCATTCTAACAGTTTCTGCACGTTTTCGAGAAAGTTCAATATTCGGACTACAGCATACATAACCATTAATTTCAATTCTACTGTATGTGGAAATTTTGATTGTATCCAAAAGTCTATCTATCTCTGGGTATGAATTTTCTAATACAGAAGATTTTCCGGGTTCAAATTCAATGTTAAAGCGAAGTGTATCTGCTTGTATGGGTTCAACTGATTTGTCAATAATGGTTTTTTTATAATGGAGCGTTACTTTTCGATTTTTATCATTTGTTCCGAATTGACTCGTTTCTCCGATAATATTTATAGACTCAATTTTAATAGTATTACCAATAAGTTGTTTGATAGCTTCCGCTCTTCGTTGTGCTAAAATTTTGTTCGAAGTTTCACTTCCAACAGTATCGGCATACGCATATATATTAATATTGGTTATTGTTTTTAAGTTACTTAATTGCGCTAAACTTTGATTGTTCTTGGGAATACTTGAGTTTGTTTCAAAATAAATTGAAATACTGTCGTTTAGCATTTGTGAAAAACTAAATTGAGTAGAAATAATTAGTAAAAATGATACAATCGTTTTCATAATCGCAATTTTTCAGCATTAAAGTAATTCGAGCGTTTCTTCGATTGTTTTTGGATGATAATTCAATTCTCTCTTTGCTTTAGAAATATCAAATCCTGTTTTTGGTGGACGTTTTGCTGCTTGGTTTAAAGTAGATGAAGTTGTTTTATTCAACATTTCAGTCGAAAGATGATGGAATTCAGCAATTCTTTCTACTAATCGAAATATGGACATCGTTTCTGGTCCAGAAATATGAAATATGCCTAATTTATTTAGATGTACAATTTCAATACAAGCCCAAGCTAAATCGTCTGCCCAAGTGGGCGCACGAAATTGATCGTCAATAATGTTTAATTCGGTACCTTTTGAAAGGGCTTCTTTCGCCCAAAGAACAATGTTTGAACGCGATAAATTATTTCCTTTTCCGTAAACGATTATTGTTCTAACGATAGACCAATTTTTATTGGTATCATTAATTAAGATATTCTCTGCTTTCAATTTTGAATTTCCATAATAACTCAAAGGATTCGGCTTGTCTTCTTCTGAATAATTTCCTTTTTCGCCATCAAAAACAAAATCCGTCGAAAGCAATTGAAAATGAGTATTTAATTTTTTTGCAGTTTCCCATAAAATATGAGTCGCTTCTACATTCAACAAATCACATCCTTGTTTATCTGTTTCACATTGATCAACATTCGTCATTGCCGCAGTATGAATAATATGTGTTGGTTGAAATTGTTGAAAAACAGCATTCACATCTTCTGCAAGCGTTATGTTCATTGGAAAATATCTCTCAGAAGGACAATCTGGATTACGATTTTCTCCTAAGCTTGTAGCTATAAAATCAACTCCACTTTTTACAAGTTGGCTCACTATTTTTTGACCAAGTAATCCATTTGAGCCTGTAATGAGAATTTTTTTCATGCTATAAATCAAATAAACAGTTAGTTAAAGTTCCCAGATAGAACTCGATTTTGCTTTGAATTTAAAAATATGTTTTTGCTTTAGAATAAAAGCCATGATTAAATAGAGAATAACAGGAGAACCTAATCCTACGATTGTTGCATAAATAAAAAACAATTTCACTTTTGACGCTCGAACGCCTGTTTTTCGCGCCCACCAAGTAGAAACGCCGAAAGAACGAAGTTCAAAAAAGAAAATTATTTTTTGCATCAAGCGCATGTATTCATGAGTTTTTGTCCGACGGTGCAAGATAAGCATTTTTTTTCTGAACAATATGCATGATGCCATTCTAAAAGTGCTTGTGTATCTGCTGCAGATTGAGCATCAATTCCTCTCGAAGTATATTTTTTTACAATATGATTTTGCTCTGCTTTTATTTCATACAACCAATCGATGGACATTTCTATCCATGTGCTTTCATTTTGTTGCTTGCCTTTATGAAATGCAAATGGAATAAGTGTATTAACGAGAATAGCTTGTTGAAGATGAGCAGATAAACGATTATTTTCTTTTAGAAGTTTGATCCATTCCAAACTTTTTTCTTTGTAAATCAAAGGGTTAGATTCTCCGCTTAAAAAAGTAAAATCATTTTCGGTAAGTAATTGAGCGAGTTCAAGAATTCTTTTTTTAGGGTGATTTTGAGGTCGAACTGCACCCGTTTTCCATTCTACTTTTTCCATAGATTGTAGTTGGTATTGATATTGCAAACGACGAAATATACTTCCGTAGGTGGTATGATTGAGCTCATTTGAAAATAAATTACTCAAGCCAAGCAGATATGCAGTTTTTTTCTCGGGTTCATTTTTCCAACGAAGCAATAATTTATAATCTACTCGTGAAGCGAGCGTTCGGAAAGCTTCTTTGTTTGTTTTTCCTCCAAAAGCCATACATAAAAGTTCAAAAAAAACATTTTTAGTATTTTTGTTGGAAATATAAGTATCTGTTTTTCGACTTAGTCGTTCAATGATAAGTCTATCGCGCATCCAAACAAACGATTGATGAAAATCCTTCAGTTCATATTGAAAACAAGGTATTTCAAACGTTGTATGAATTAGTTTTTCGTAATTGAGAACAGTTTCTAAATCTACAAATTTAGAGAGTTCCAAACAAGGCACTATTTCTCCGTTAATTTCAATTTCTTTATCGTGTTTCCAAACAACATGCAAAATCACATTATTGTAAGCTTCATCATTTTGATGTCCGTGCTGAAGCCAATCAGATGAGCGCAAATGCATTTCTATGGAACCAATCCATGTAATGTTTTTATAGCGAATTTTACCCAGTGAAAAATCGGGTCCAGAGGAATTATTATAATTTCCAAAATGAATAATTTCTATAGCATGACCATCTGTAGAAATAAACTGGTGATGTGGCAAACGCTTTTGCCACCACAGAAAATGGAGTAGTTCTTCTTTCATTAAAAAATGTATTGGTTAGGTTACCCAAAGATACATTTTTACACGAGGAATTTTGAATTTTATCCAAAAAAATCTGGAGAGTTACCTCACCAAGTTAACTGAGCCAAAAATGGTTTTAGTTTGTCTATCTTTGAATTGCACAGAGAGTTGATAGGTGTAAACACCATCGGGAGCGTCATCGCCACTCCATTCAAATTTTTTGTTTT
>Ga0164242_10000244_pt1 | contig 68731 bp, 66 predicted proteins | sample OricomgcompostMG_FD_108783 | JGI IMG/M metagenome (GOLD analysis project Ga0164242, IMG submission 108783) | Miracle-Growth compost microbial communities from Emeryville, California, USA - Original compost - Miracle growth compost (MG) ... | reverse complement strand
GCGGCACGAAGATCAGGTTCATCAACTGCGTCGCGATCAGCACGCCGACGGCAATGCGCACCGGTGTCTTGATGTCCTGCCTCGCGTAGAAGCCGGGCGCCAGGATCTTGACGACGATCAATCCGATCAGCCCGACGCCGTAGGCGACCAAGGCGCGTGCTGTCATCATCAGCGACAGCGCATTGAATTTGCCGTAGTGGAAGAGCGTGGCCGTCAACGGCTCGGACAAGGTCGCCAGTCCGACCGCGCAGGGCAGCGCGAGCAGGAAGGTGAGGCGCAGGCCCCAGTCGAGCAGCGCCGAATATTCTTCGGTATCGCCCTCGGAATTGGCCTTGGACAGGCTGGGCAGCAGGATCGTGCCGAGCGCCACGCCGAGCAGCGCGGTGGGGAATTCCATCAGGCGGTCCGCGTAGGACAGCCAGGAAACGCTGCCGCTCTGCAGGCGCGACGCGATGTTGGTGTTGATCATCAGGCTGATCTGCGCGGCGGAGACGGCGAAGACCGCCGGCCCCATCTTCTGCAGAATCTTGCGGACGCCGGCATCGGCGAGCGCGACGCGCAGGCTCAGGCCGATGCGCGGCAGCATGCCGATGCGCATCAATGCGGGAATCTGGACGGCCATCTGCAGAATGCCGCCGATCACCACCGCGATCGCCATCGCGTAGATCGGCGTTTTCATGTGCTGCGCCAGGAACAGCGCGGCCAGGATGAAGGCCACATTCAGCAGGACCGGCGTGAAGGCGGGAATCTTGAATTCGCGCCACGTATTCAGGATGCCGCCGCTCAGCGCGACGAAGGCCATGAAACCGATGTAGGGAAACATCAGCCGCGTCATCCAGACCGAGGCGTCGAAGATCTGCGGCTTCGCCTCGAGGCCGGTCGCGATCAGGAACACGATCGCCGGCGCGGCCACGATGCCGATCACGCACGTCAGCAGCATCGCCCACATCAGCGCAGTGGCGACGTGGTCGACGAGGCTTTTGGTCGCCGCATCGCCTTTGCGGCTCTTGTATTCGGCGAGGATGGGGACGAAGGCCTGCGAGAAGGCGCCTTCGGCGAAAAGGCGGCGCAGCAGATTCGGAATGCGGAAGGCGATGTTGAAGGCGTCGGTGTAGGCGGAGGCGCCGAACGTGCGGGCAAACAGAATCTCGCGGAGCAGGCCCGTTACACGAGAAACCATCGTCATGCCGGACACCGCCGCAAGCGTTTTGTGCAAGTTCATGGAGCGCGATTATAGCCGCAGGGCGCGGCGGCAGGCGGCGCGGGCCGTGGGACGGAGCGCGACCGGAAGAGGGAAAGGTTTGTTGCTTGAATGATAATCCGTGAGCTTGGGACAAGCGGGTGGCGACATGGCTCTATTTACTTCATTCGGCAAAAGCCGCTATAATCCGAAGCTTCGCAGAATTCCAACTTTGCTTTATCTGCGCGCCTGGTGCGCAGTGGCCCGTTTTTTAGGAAATTATTTCATGGCAAATACCGCACAAGCGCGCAAACGTGCACGTCAGGCAGTCAAGCGCAATGCGCACAATTCGGCCCAGCGCTCGACCCTGCGCACCGCAGTCAAGGCAGTTCGCAAGGCGATCGAAGCCGGCGACAAGGCTGCCGCGGCACAGGTCTTCCAAGCTTCCGTCTCGGTGATCGACCGCATCGCCGACAAGAAGATCATCCACAAGAACAAGGCCGCCCGCCACAAGAGCCGCCTGGCAGCTGCGCTGAAAGCGCTCGCCTAAGCAGCATCGTTCCTTTCCGGCCAGCGTGCCGGACCAATGCAAAACCCGCATGGCTGAAACGTCTGCGGGTTTTGTCGTGTATGCGCAACAAAGGCGACGCGAAGCGGTATATGCAACGGCTCGCCAGTGTGAGGCGAGCCTCCGGTTACCGGCTGTCCGGCAGGCCTTCGATGACGCTTCCCGGCTTGATGTTCTTGTGCCGGAACCATCCCAGATTCATTTCCAACGCATAAGGCACCGGCTTTTTCGAGCAGTGCGAATCCAGCGTTTCCGGTTTCATGTCCTCGATGTTGACGATGGTGCCGTCGCGGTCGATGAAGGCGACGGAGAGCGGAATCGGCGTGTTCTTCATCCACATGCAGACGCTGGCCGGGGCGCCGAACAGGAAGACCATGCCGTCGTTTTCTCCCAGGCTTTTGCGATACATCAGGCCCTGTTCGCGCTGGGCTTCGTTGGCGGCGACTTCGGCTTGGATCACGTATAGGCCGGCGTTCAGCGGGATGACGGGGAGTTTTGCGTCCTGTTGGGCGCGGACGCTGGCTGAAACGAGCACGAGCGCAAGCGGAACGGCGCAACGCAAGGTGGCGAGAAACTTGTTCATGAGATTGAAAAGGAAAAGGGGAAGGGCGCGAAGCAGTGTAAAGGAAAATCGGTTTTTCGTTTCATACCGTCATGAAAAAGCGGTCAGCGCCACCACCGGTCCTTGGCGTTTACAGTCCGATCTCGGCGGGAAGGATTTCCCGCCATTCTCCCGGCCAGAGCGGATGTGTCTGCAGTGACACCGCGCCGATGGCGATGCGCACCAGGCGCAGTGTCGGCAGGCCAACATGGGCGGTCATGCGGCGCACCTGGCGATTTTTCCCCTCGGTCAGGATGACGGCCAGCCAACTCGTCGGGACGTGCTGCCGATGGCGGACGGGAACAGGCCGCGGCCAGAGCCAGGCGGGTTCCTCCACCCGTTTCACGACGCTGCCGACGGTCACGAAATCGCCGAGATCCAGCGGCGCGCGTAGGCGCTCCAGCATGGCCGCCTCCGGGATTCCCTCGACCTGGACGAGGTAGGTCTTGGCCTGCTTGCTGTCGGGATGGCTGATCGCATGCTGGAGCTGTCCGTCGTCAGTCAGCAGCATCAGGCCTTCGCTGTCCGCGTCCAGCCGCCCCGCCGGATAGATGCCGGGGATCGGCAAATAGTCGGACAGCGATTCCCGGGTGGCATGGCGGGAAAATTGGGAGATGACCTGAAAGGGTTTGTTGAACAGGATCAGGGACATGAGTTGTCAGGCGGCAATGGAACCGAAACGTTTTGCCGTCCGCTGCGGTAATGTCGTAAGAGAGGCTAGGAAGTTCTTCGAGCGGCGAAAGAATTGCGCCCCATGAAAAAGCCCCGCCGAAGCGGGGCTTGTGCTGCCTTGATGCGGAATCAAGGCGCCTGGATGTTTGAAGCCTGCTTGCCTTTCGGCCCTTGCGTAACTTCGAACGAGACTTTCTGACCTTCTTTGAGCGTCTTGAAACCGGCCATCTGGATTGCGGAAAAGTGCGCGAACAAATCTTCGCCGCCGTCATCCGGAGTGATAAAGCCGAAGCCCTTTGAATCGTTGAACCACTTGACGGTACCTGTTGCCATAAAAGCGTCTTTCTAATTTAGACTTAATCACACGAGCCGCGAAAGAAAGAAGCCTCGTCTAACGTTGCCCCTCCTAAATACTGCTCAATTCTTATTAACAAGCAGTTACCATCGCGCTTGTCAATGAGTTTCATTCTTTACGTAAAAAATATAAATGTCAAGTGATTTTCATGTCGAGTTTGCAAGTTTATTTTGGCCTGCCAAAACCCGTCTGCCCTTGATTTGGGCGGCTTGGTCGTCATCTGCGTTTGCGGAGGAAAAAGCGTAAGATTGACCACAGTTTTGCGTGTTCTTCCGGGCATTGTGCGCGGGGGCCGACGTATTAGAATAGGCCTATGGCGACGAAGCATGATGATGGTACGGTCCTTGTACGGCAAGAGCAGAAGCTTAAGCCGCCGTCCATGTACGAGGTGTTATTGCTGAATGACGATTACACGCCGATGGAATTCGTCGTGATGATTCTTCAGGAGTACTTTAATAAAGATCGTGAGACTGCGACGCAGATCATGCTCATGGTTCACCGGGACGGAAAAGGTGTGTGCGGCCTGTATCCGAAGGATATAGCGTCGACGAAGGTTGAACTTGTTATGAACCACGCACGGAAGGCAGGGCATCCGCTGCAGTGCGTGATGGAGGAAGTATGATTGCGCAGGAACTGGAAGTAAGCTTGCACATGGCGTTTGTCGAGGCGAGACAGGCCCGCCATGAATTCATCACGGTCGAGCACCTGTTGCTGGCGTTGCTGGACAACCCGTCCGCCGCCGAGGTGTTGCGCGCCTGCGCGGTCAACATCGAGGACCTGCGGAAAACGCTGACCAACTTTATCAACGACAACACGCCCACCGTCCCCGGTTCGGCGGAAGTCGATACCCAGCCCACGCTGGGTTTCCAGCGTGTGATCCAGCGCGCGATCATGCACGTGCAATCCGCTTCCAACGGCAAGAAGGAAGTGACCGGCGCGAATGTGCTGGTGGCGATCTTCGGCGAGAAGGATTCGCATGCCGTCTACTACCTGCACCAGCAGGGCGTAACCCGTCTGGACGTGGTGAACTTCATTTCGCACGGCGTGCGCAAGGACCAGCAACCGGATTCGCAAAAGGCGCCGGAAGGTGCCGAGAACGAGGCTGCCGAAGCGGCGCAGCAGAAGGAAAGTGCGCTCGACCAGTTTACGCAGAATCTGAACAAGCTGGCTGCGGAAGGCAAGATCGATCCGCTGATCGGCCGCGAAGCCGAGGTGGAGCGCGTCATCCAGACGCTGTGCCGCCGCCGCAAGAACAATCCGCTGCTGGTCGGCGAGGCCGGCGTCGGCAAGACCGCCATTGCGGAAGGCCTGGCATGGCGCATCACGCAGGGCGACGTCCCGGAAGTGCTGCAGAACGCGGTCGTGTATTCGCTCGACATGGGCGCACTGCTGGCCGGCACCAAATACCGTGGCGACTTCGAGCAGCGCCTGAAGGCAGTGCTGAAGCAGTTGAAGGACAATCCGAACGGCATCCTGTTCGTCGACGAGATCCATACCATCATCGGCGCGGGTTCGGCTTCGGGCGGCACGCTGGACGCGTCCAACCTGCTGAAGCCGGCGCTGTCGAACGGTCAGCTCAAATGCATCGGCGCGACGACGTTTGCCGAGTTCCGCGGCGTGTTCGAGAAGGATCATGCGCTGTCGCGCCGGTTCCAGAAGATCGACGTCAATGAACCGAGTGTCGAGCAGACGATCCAGATCCTGCGCGGCCTGAAATCGCGTTTCGAGGAGCACCACGGCGTCAAGTATTCCGTTTCGGCCCTGACTTCGGCGGCCGAGCTGTCGGCGCGCTTCATCAACGACCGTCACCTGCCCGACAAGGCGATCGACGTGATCGACGAGGCGGGCGCGGCGCAGCGCATCCTGCCGAAGTCCAAGCAGAAGAAGACGATCGGCAAGCCGGAAATCGAGGAAATCATCGCCAAGATCGCGCGCATTCCGCCGCAGACCGTCAACCAGGACGACCGTTCCAAGCTGCAGACCATCGAACGCGATCTGAAGAACGTCGTGTTCGGTCAGGATCCCGCGTTGGAGGCGCTCGGTTCGGCCATCAAGGTAGCGCGTGCCGGCCTGGGCAAGGGGGACAAGCCGATCGGTGCCTTCCTGTTCTCCGGTCCGACCGGCGTCGGCAAGACCGAGGCGGCCAAGCAACTGGCATTCATACTCGGCATCGACCTGATCCGCTTCGACATGTCGGAGTACATGGAGCGTCATGCGGTCAGCCGCCTGTTCGGTGCGCCGCCGGGCTACGTCGGTTTCGACCAGGGCGGCCTGCTGACCGAGGCGATCACCAAGAAGCCGCACGCGGTGCTGCTGCTGGACGAGATCGAGAAGGCGCATCCGGATATCTTCAACATCCTGCTGCAGGTGATGGACCACGGCACGCTGACGGACAACAACGGCCGCAAGGCGGATTTCCGCAACGTGATCATCATCATGACGACCAATGCGGGCGCGGAAAGCCTGCAGAAGCGTTCGATCGGCTTCACCGAGAAGAAGGAGCCGGGCGACGAGATGGCCGACATCAAGCGGATGTTTACGCCGGAGTTCCGCAACCGTCTGGACGCCATCATCAGCTTCCGTCCGCTGGACGAGGAAATCATCCTTCGCGTGGTCGACAAGTTCCTGATGCAGCTCGAAGAGCAACTGCACGAGAAGAAAGTCGAGGCGATATTCAGCGAAAACCTGCGCCGCTTCCTGGCGAAGAAGGGCTTCGATCCGCTGATGGGCGCGCGTCCGATGTCGCGGTTGATCCAGGACATGATCCGCAAGGCCCTGGCCGACGAACTGCTGTTCGGTCGACTAGTCAACGGCGGCAGGGTGACCGTGGACCTGGACGACAAGGAGCAGATCAAGCTCGACTTCAGCGAAGGCGATGCCGCGCCTGCCGCTGCGCCGGAGACGGTGGAAGTCGAATGACGATGCCTTCACGAAAAAGCCCGCTTCGGCGGGCTTTTTTTTTCGGCGTACAGAGGCTATGCGTGGAAAACGCTACTGAAGGGCAGCGGTGCATTCCCTAATTAGTGCCGGTCCGCGATAGATCAGACCGGTATACAGCTGTACCAGCGAGGCGCCGGCCTCCATCTTGGCCTTCGCATCGTTCCCGCTCAGGATGCCGCCCACGCCGATGATGGGCAAAGCGTCGCCCACCTCGGTTTTCAGCGCCCGGATCACGGTGTTCGAGAGCGCGAACACGGGTGAACCCGACAGGCCGCCGGCCTCGTCTGAGTGCTTCAGATGGTTGACGGCCTGCCGGCCTATGGTGGTGTTGGTCGCAATCACGGCATCCATCTTGTGGTGCAGGAGCGCACCGGCGATCACCTTCACTTGTTCCGCGTCGATGTCGGGCGCAATCTTCAGCGCGATCGGCACGTAGCGCTGGTGCCGGTCGGCCAGGCGGACTTGTGCTTCCTTCAACTGAAAGAGCAGGGCATCCAGCTCGGACGCGCCTTGCAGTTGCCGCAGGTTCTTGGTATTCGGTGACGAGATGTTGACCGTCACGTAGGCGGCATACGGATAGACCTTATCTAGGCAGAACAGATAGTCTTCGACCGCGCGCTCGATCGGCGTGTCGGCATTCTTTCCGATGTTGAGACCCAGCACGCCTTCCTTGTCCTGATGGAATTTCGAGGCGCGGACGTTGGCGACGAACGCATCCACGCCGCCATTGTTGAAACCCATGCGGTTGATGACGGCATGGGCTTGAGGCAGCCGAAACATGCGCGGCATCGGATTGCCGGGTTGCGGACGCGGCGTGACCGTTCCGACTTCGATGAAGCCGAAGCCCAATGCAGCCAGGCCGTCGATATAGGCGCCGTCCTTGTCGAGCCCCGCGGCAAGGCCGACGGGATTGGGAAAGGTGATGCCCATGACACGGCGCGGATCAGGTGCCGGCTGCGGAATGGCAAACAGGCCTTTTTCGACGGCGCGGCGCAGCATGGGCAACGTGAGATTATGGGCGCGTTCCGGATCCATGGCGAACAGGAACGGGCGAGCGAGGTTATACAGGAGTTTGTCGTGCACGGTGGGGTTGCCGGAAAAACGGCTTTGCAGGCCGATGGAATCAAGCCGGCATTGTAACGTGCCACGGCAATGGAAACGCAATTACGTAGATGACTAAAGTGAAGTGAGGTTGAGTCGCCACTCAACCCTCCACGGTGTGATCCTATTTACTAGGTGTTAAAGGTGGAAATTCGACTTAGGCCAACAGCGAAAGAAAGTTGTTCCAGATGTTGAGCTTAAGTACGCTTGCATCTTCTCTTCCATTACTTTTTAAATTTTGGTTATACGCGACTGCTTCAAGACCTTTAATACCAGAAGAGTTGTCTTGAAGCTGTAATAGCTCCGCGTCTATTTGCTCTAAAGACATGGAGCCACTTCGAGCATCTAAATCTGCAAATTTCGCCCTCATGTCCCTGTGGGCACATTTCTTTTCAGGTGCCTTCACCAAAAACTCTACAAGAGTGCTGATAGCAACCATTCCGCCTAGCCATCCGTAAATGATTTCATACTGACCGAGCGTGGAGGCAGCAATAGCACTGCCTCCGATTAATGTTATTAGTCCAAAAATAAAATCCAGACGACAGTAGAATCGTTCATTCAGAGAGTGAAAACACCTTGCGTATTTTATGTCTAGCTGCGCTTCGTATTTAGTACGTTCATAGTAGTCTGGCATTTTATTCTTCCTATCGTGAAGGATTAGATGGGGGTGGCGGAGGCCCTGGATTACGTTTAGGCGGCACGCTTCCTCGTTGCTGTTCTCTGCTCATATCAACACTCCTTAGTTGTAAGAGCAATGAATATTAACTGGTTGTGGTGCTGGTTGAATAGGGATTTTGGTGAGGGTGCGCCAAGTCGAGAATCACATAGCCCGCTATAATACTCGTACCCTTCGCACTCGATTAGCAGCCAAGGATGTCACTTAGCTTATAAGTGACGGCGCAAGCCGAGAGGTTCTAGCCATATCGTTAAAAGTACACGCAAGGGTAGTCGAGCAGCCTTAGTAGGCAATGTATGCAAAATCTACCGGTGTAGTTATCACGATCACTGGTGAACAGCCGACCTAGTCTTATCGAGAGACTCAGGCAGTTAGAGAACATAGGGTTCTCTAGCGAGCGCCATGCAAAAGCGCGATACAAATAACAGGCTAACGCTTGTGGCCACGAGCTCTCTTGGATTAAAACCATGAAAGTTTCGATGCGGGTGGTTGTTAGGATAGATGTAATTAGTCTGATCTGGACTCTGTACTTGATCTACGAAAAACTATCTTTCTAACATCGTGACCTAAGAACAGCGGGGGTACGCTAATTACCCCCGCTTCTTAAACTCTTTCAGAACACCCTCACCAAAATCCCCAATTACTAAATGTATTTACTGGATTGATTGCTTCAGTCCATAGATGTTATTCCTTGTTCATAACTAACTGATTTATAAGTGATTTTCTCCATTTCTTATTGCCAAATAGTTACTTAAATTGCAACAAAATGATATAATGATAGTTTTTAACTACCAATATATCTTTTATGATTGTCAATCTTTCGAACCAGATTTTCAGCGACGAAAAACTAGCAATTGAATACCTAGAATCAATACGGTGGCGTCTTTACCGCTACTGCCCCAAATGCGGCGGGACTGAACGAACGAGTCCAACGAAAAGTAAAAATCATCGCCCAGGTCTCTACTACTGCAATAGCTGCAAATCTCTATTCACCGTGACAGTTGGCACGCTGTTCCACGGATCCAAAGTACCGATCAACAAATGGCTGATCGTCTTTCACCTGATGGCGGCTTCAAAGAAAGGCATCTCAGCATTACAAATTCATCGCATGATCGATGTTTCCTACAACACCGCGTGGTTCATGTGCCATCGGATACGCGAAGCGATGACGCCAACCGAAAAGCAGAAAAAGAAGAAACTCGGTGGTCAAAACAAACCAGTTGAGATCGATGAGACCTACTGGGGCAACAATGGGAAGCTACCGCCGGGTGCTCGTGGTTTTAACCACAAGATGAAGATCGTCTCGATGGTAGAACGTGATGGCTTGAAACGTTCGTTCCATGTGCCCGATGTGAAAGCCAGAACAGTGATGCCTCTATTGACTGCCAACGTGAGATCGAATTCAAGAATCATGACCGACGAGGCAGCTATCTATAAAAACGCTTCTTTTTATTTCGCTTCGCATGAAAGCGTCAATCACGGCCAGAAAGAATATGTGAGAGGCGACGTAACGACAAATACTGTTGAAGGTAGCTTCTCTTTAGTGAAGCGCAGCCTATACGGAACGTTTCACAAAGTAAGTGAAAAGCACCTTCAACGGTATCTGCAAGAGTTAGATTTCAAATGGAACACTCGGAAAATGAGTGATACCAAGCGATTCAAGAAAGCTCTGAAAGGTATCAATGGCAAACGGCTTACACACGATCGATTGACCAGATAGAAGAAACTAGACGCAATGAACACGACGGTTAAGAAAGCCGTCACTCCTTTTTAAACCAAGAATCCATCCACCTCCTCTTTCTTCGCATTCTTCCTTCCCAGGTGTCGAGACAGCTTTTCTACTATCGACACAATCAACTGTCTGTCAGCTACCGAATTCTTCGCCAACATCTGCGAAATATATTCAGCTTGATCTGAAGGGCGCCTGCTGCTTTCTACCAAAAACGTTTCGACGCCACACTTGAACAAATCGGCCAGTTCGTAGAGCTTGTAAATGCCAGGACTGACAAGTCCACGTTCAATGCGTGAGAACGCCTCATTGCCGATTCCTAAGTGTTCAGCAACATCTTCCTGCGTGTATCCCGCGATCTTCCGCTTTCGAGCAATTGTCTTGCCAACCTTTCTATTGATTAATTGCTCTTTTGTCATTTTCGACTCCACATTGGTTATCCCAACTTGGATGGTCGAACACAGACTATTTACACATAACAACCTATATGTCCTATAATCGACTTATAAGGTAGAAATAAATTCGTTTCATGGTTGGATATCAACTTACAGGGTAGGTATAACAATGAAAAGACAAGGCACTATCAAAATCAAAACTTCCAGATATCTAGGCTTTCTATTCCTGATCGTAAGCATGAGCTGGAATGCAGAGGCTCAGGCACAAACGATTCCTATTGCTTGTGCTCAGTTTATTGAAGCCGACAAAGCTTGCTTGCGAAACGCTATAACGCTCTACAGCCGAACTGATGTGCAGGCTGCTGATGCCGCTAAAGACGCATTAAAGGCTATCAAAATAATTGAGGACGCTTTTCGAGAGGCAGTTTCAAAAGCAGGAGCTGACGTGATCGCCGAACGGTGCACTAAGCCAGAATTCATTCATCAGATACTTCCACCATTAATGAACTTAACAGCGAGATTGGAGTTTGCTGGCGGGATGAATGTAGATTGCGCAAAGAAATTCAATGCAATCCGAGTTCCTACTCAATAAAATTAACTATCAAGGGGATATAACATGCGAGCAATCGGAAATTTTCTATGGATCGTTGTCTTCGGTGGCTTCTGGATGTGGCTACTTTGGTTACTGGCATCCGCGTTGACATTCGTTTCCATAGTTGGAATGCCATTCAGTAGGGCTTGTTACAACCTTTCGGAATTGGCTGGTTCTCCTTTCGGTAAGGAAGCAATAAACCGTCGTGAACTCACACAGAAGAAGGATATTGGAACCTCCGCCTTCGGTGTCATAGGTAATGTCGTCTGGTTCCTGCTTATTGGATTCTGGCTAGCAGTAGCACATGTGGCCTTCGGTATAGCTTCTTGCATTACGCTCGTGGGAATACCGTTTGGACTTCAGCACTTCAAAATGGCTGGCCTTGCAGTTATGCCTATTGGCAAAGCCGTTGTATCTACAGAGCTAGCGCAGAAAGCCAGGGAAGAAAACGCACGCTCTGATCTTGAAAAAGTACGCGCAGGTATGCCTCTGATAGAGATAAATCAATACGACGATTGATCGCTGAAGCATTGATAAAGTGCCTCCACACTAGTACTCTCAGCTACAAACAAATAACTGGAGACAGTATGGATAACGACGAAGGAATTAAAATCCTAATGCAAATCAATGATAGCTTAGCCGCAAAACTCGACGTATTGCGAACCGCATTCGTTTCACTAGTGAGTCTCTACGACGAACAGGTGCGGCATCAATTGGTTGAGAAATTTGACAGGGATTTGCAACAGCGTCTTGACATGGGCCTTGCGACAACACATCCCGAAGCTTATTTCGAAGGTCTTGATCGACACGCAAATCGGCTAAAAGAACTTCTCTTGGGATTGAAGGAAGGTCCGCAGTAAGCTTTAACATTTTGATCTCCTATTTTCAATAGACAAAAAGACTCCCTAGGTTGGGAATCAACCTAACCAATAGTTATTTACTAGCTCTAGGGAATTACTACAGATAGGTGATATTGATTGGGTCTCCACCCAACCTTAACACTTTAGTCAACTACGTAATTGCGAATGGAAAAGCCCCGGTGGCGACCAAGCTGGAGGCGCTGTTATTGCGCAGCTGACGGCGCGTGGTCGTCTACAGCCTTCCCCATTCCCCCTGTCGTAGCGCCTCCAGCGGCTGGAAATTGATCTTGTACGACATCTTGCGGCTTTCCTTGATCCAATAGCCCAGGTAGACATACGGCATGTCGAGCCGCCTGGCCTGTTCGATCTGCCAGAGCACGTTGTAGGTGCCGTAGGAAGCGCCGGGCTGGCAGGGATCGTAGAACGTGTAGACCGAGGACAGGCCGTCGCCGAGTACGTCGATGATGCTCACCATGCGCAGTGTATTGTCGCTTTCTCGGAATTCCACCAGCCTCGTATTGACCTTGCTTTGCAGCAGGAACTGCGCGTATTGGTCGCGGCTGTCGTGATCCATGCCGCCGCCGGCGTGGCGTGCGGCCTGGTAGCGCAGGTAAAGGTCGTAATGCTCAGGGAGGTAGACGAGCTTCATCACGGATGCTTCCAGGTCGCCATGCCTTGTACGGGCGCGGCGCTGGCTGCGGGTGGGCTTGAATTCGTTCACCTTGACGCGTACCGGGGTGCATGACTGACAGCCGTCGCAGTAGGGCCGGTAAGTGAAGATGCCGCTGCGGCGAAAGCCGTTTCTCACGAGTTCCGCGTAGATGTCGGCATTGATCAGATGGGACGGCGTGGCGACCTGGGAACGCGCCTGGCGGCCATCCAGATAGCTGCAGGGATACGGGGCCGTTGCATAGAACTGCAACGTGGCGAATGGCAATTCCTTGGGGTGCGTCATGGCTTCAACCGCGGTCGTTCGTCATCAATATAATGCCAAACCGCAAGGCGTATATGGCTTTTTACTGATTCAAAATAACGCAATAGGTTTCCAGCAATGGATGGGCGGTTCGGCGACGGCCGTCTTCAGGCGGGACAGGAATTCGTCGCGCGGAATGGGAACGGCGCCCAGGGATGCCAGATGCGCGGTCTCCTGCTGGCAGTCTATCATCGCAACGCCTTCGGCTTTCAGGAAGTGCACGAGGTAGGCCAGCGCGATTTTCGAGGCGTCGGTCACGCGTGCGAACATCGATTCGCCATAGAACATGCGGCCGATGCACACGCCATATAAGCCGCCTATCAGGGCGCCATCCAGCCACACCTCTGACGAATGGGCATAGCCCAGCCGATGCAGGCCCGTATAGCCGGCCATGATCTCTTCCGTGATCCACGTGCCGGATTCCCCTTTGCGCGGCGCCGCGCAGGCGCGCACGACCGCATCGAATGCCGAATCGAAACGGACGGCCCAGCGCTCCTGCACGCGTACCGCCTTGTCCACTTTCTTCAGCGTCTTCTTCAGGTTTTTCGATATGTTGAAGTCGGCGGTGAAGAGAACCATGCGGGGATCGGTGCTCCACCACAGGATAGGCTGGCCCGGGGAAAACCAGGGAAAGATGCCCGCCCTATAAGCCGTCAACAGTCTTTCCGGCGACAGATCCGCGCCGGCGGCCAGCAGCCCGGCCGGTCCGTCCTGCTCCGTCAATGCCGTGGCGACGTCCGGAAAGTCATCGTCTTCCGTCAGCCAGGGGATCATGACATTGCCCTCCTTTGGGTCGCGGGATTGGGCGTTGTTGGTGCGCATCGAGGGGCGGTGCAGTGGCCGCAAATTCTATTCTTCAATAAAATCAAGGGAATAGAAAATGCATCAAAATGGAACAATTCTTGCTTTATTTGTGCGCATCTTTTTTTGCTATGCACTTTTATTGGGAGTTTATGCATGGACGCACATAACGGCGCGGATGCGCTGTTCATCATGTTGGGGGCAGTCATGGTCTTGGCCATGCATGCGGGCTTTGCCTTTCTTGAACTGGGAACCGTTCGCAAAAAGAATCAGGTGAATGCGCTCGTCAAGATCTTAGTCGATTTTGCCGTATCGACCGTTGCCTATTTTTTCATCGGCTATGGTGTTGCCTATCATATCGGCTTTACGGCAAGCGCCCAGGTGCTGTCCCTGCACAACGGTTTCGAATTGGTGAAATTTTTCTTCCTGCTGACCTTTGCCGCAGCCATCCCGGCGATCATTTCGGGGGGCATCGCGGAACGCGCCCGCTTCAGGCCGCAACTGGTGGCGACCGCGCTGATCGTCGGTTTCGTTTATCCGTTCTTCGAAGGGATCGCCTGGGCGGGTCATTTCGGCATCCAGCAATGGCTGCAAAGCCATTGCGGTGCACCATTCCATGATTTTGCGGGATCGGTGGTCGTGCATGCGGTCGGTGGCTGGATCGCCTTGACGGCGGTGCTGCTGCTCGGTGCCCGGCGGGGCCGTTACACCAAGGATGGAGCAATCGCCGCCCATCCGCCGTCGAGCATTCCGTTTCTCGCGCTCGGAGCCTGGATCCTGACCGTCGGGTGGTTCGGCTTCAACGTGATGAGCGCCCAGACCCTCGACCACATGAACGGCCTAGTGGCGGTCAATTCGCTGATGGCGATGGTGGGCGGAATATTGGCGGCCGTGTTCGCCGGCAAGAACGATCCCGGCTTCGTTTACAACGGTCCGCTGGCGGGACTCGTGGCGGTGTGCGCGGGATCGGACGTCATGCACCCCGTCGGCGCGCTGGTGACGGGCATCATTGCCGGCCTGGTCTTCGTCTGGATGTTTACGCTCACGCAGAACAAATGGAAGATCGACGACGTGCTGGGCGTGTGGCCGCTGCACGGCCTGTGCGGCGCCTGGGGCGGCGTGGCGGCGGGCATATTCGGCCTCCAGGCGTTGGGCGGCGTCGGCGGTGTTTCGTTCATGTCCCAACTGGTCGGCACGTTGATGGGCATCGGCATCGCCGTGATCGGCGGCGCGGCGGTCTATGGCTTGTTGAAGGTGACGATGGGTATTCGCCTAGATCCCGAGCAGGAGATGAACGGCGCCGACCTGTCGATCCACAAGATAAGCGCGACACCGGAATACGAAACCTCCTGGTAGTCGGAAAGGCGTCCGCACCATGCGCGGACGCGTGAGGTCAGCCGGCGGCAGCTTCCTGGGGCGTGGCCGCCGGTTTGAGGATGTCGAGCGTGTGGAAGCGATAGGCGCCGCCGTTCCTTCTTGCTGCATGGTCTTCCAGGAGGAAGTGCAGCGTGTGGCCGACGGTCTGGAAGGCGATTTCGTTCCATGGGATTTCGGCCGCCGAAAACAGCCTGACCTCCAGGCTTTCGGTGCCGGCGTGATAGTCCAGGTCCAGCAGCGTCGCCCGATAGAACATGTGGACCTGATGAACGTGCGGCACGTTCAGTAGCGAAAACAGCTCATGCAGGCGGATGTTGGCGCCGGCTTCCTCGACAGTTTCGCGGATGGCGGCTTCCGCCGTGGTCTCGTTGTTTTCCATGAATCCCGCCGGCAGGGTCCAGTAGCCGAAGCGGGGTTCGATGGCGCGCTTGCATAGGAGGATGCGCATGTCGCCATCTTCGTCCCAGATGGGCACGGATCCCAGCACCATCTTGGGATTTTCGTAATGGATAAGGCCGCAACTGTCGCATACATGGCGCGGCCGCGTATCGCCTTCCGGAATCAAAAAGGATACCGGGTGGGCGCAGGCTGTGCAGAATTTCATGAAAAGGCGGGAGCAAAATCGTTGAGGAGGCCGGCCGTGCGGCGCTGCCGCGTTTGTCGGCGGCAGTTGCGCGGGGGGACGATCGACATTGGACGAAGTGTATCGCATAAAGATCTGCTCAACGGGATTGCTTTGCCAGTACAAAGGATGTAGAATCTCATTCTTCAGACGCGGGGTGGAGCAGTCTGGCAGCTCGTCGGGCTCATAACCCGAAGGTCGCAGGTTCAAATCCTGCCCCCGCAACCACTGATATTTGCATAATGCTTTTCTGTGCAGGTCGGTGATTAAGTGAAGTTGCGCAAGCGCAGTGTCGAAAATAACATTCGAAATATGCCTCGCAACCAGTCTCGCAGGTCTATAATCCACGCCATTTCATATCTCCTCCAAACAGGCGTCGGAAAAGCAGTATCAACAGGTTCTCCTACAGGCCAAGGCAGTCAACTGCCGGTTGAGTAAAAGTTCTGCACTTGTCACTAACGTCGCACAACATACCGTCCTAAATGAATTATCCTGAGGCGAAGAAGGTCCTCGAAACGGCATTGCTATGCGCGCACGAGCCGTTGTCCCTTGCCGACATGAAAAAGCTGTATGTCGAGATGGAGGGCATCGAACCGGACATCGATGCGGATACGATCAGGCAATTGCTTGAGGAACTGAAGACAGACTGGGCGGACAAGGGAATCGAGATCGTCGGCCTGGCGACCGGCTGGCGTTTCCAGAGCCGTCCCGAGATGAAAATCTACCTGGAGCGCCTGAACCCGGAAAAGCCACCTAGATACACGCGCGCAACCTTGGAAACGCTTGCCATCATCGCCTATCGTCAGCCTGTCACGCGTGGCGATATCGAAGAAATCCGCGGCGTGACCGTCAATTCGCAGACCATCAAGATGCTGGAAGACCGCGGTTGGATCGAGACGATCGGACATCGGGACGTTCCAGGCCGGCCGGCGCTGTTTGCCACCACGCGGCAGTTTCTCGACGACCTGGGGCTGGCGACGCTCGACGAATTGCCGCCCTTGCAGCAGGTGTCGAGCGAGGAGGCGCAGGAGGGATCGCTGCTGGAATTGCAGGCGCTCGCACCTGCGCTGCAGGAAGCGGACGCGCCCCAATCCGAGGCGGAATTTCCTGAAGAGGAAGAGGCCGTCATCGACGGGGCAGATGCGCGAGAAGCCACTGAACTTTCCCTCGCGGACGGCAATCTAGACGAACAATCCCATTCCTCCATGGATTCCCCACCCTTGTCGGCAGAAAATGCCGCGGCCGAGGCGGAACCGGCAGATCTTGACCTCTGCGGACAGACCAACCAAGAACCCGATAATGAACAACCCGAAGAAAGATGATTCGGCCGAAGTGCCGATGGCTGGCTCCCTGTCTGCCGACGAGCATGCCTCATCGCGCGGTGAGGCCAACGAGAGCGGCGGCCACGCGAAGTCGGTGAAACGCGGCCTGCGGGGACCGCGGACGCTGCGTCGCGCGCGGAATGCCCGGAATGCGCAGGCGCCGGCCGGAAACGATGAGGGCGACGGCGAAGGAACGCGCGTTGCCGTCGCTTCCAAGGCCGGTGCCGAGCCGGGCCAGAAGGCAGGACGCGCCGCCCGCAAGCCGGCCGGGCAAAACCGCGGCAAGCCGATTGCCGCCAGGAACGGCAAACCTCACCAGAAGGCCGAGGACGCGGACGACATATTCTCGTATGTGACTTCCGCCGCCTTCGACGCCCAGATGGAAGAGGCGGATGGCGACCGGCGCCGTGCCGAACAGAAGGGCGTCAAGCGCAACCTGACGGCCGAGGATGATGCGCCCAAGCTGCACAAGGTGCTCGCAGAGGCTGGACTGGGTTCGCGCCGCGACATGGAAGAACTGATCATCGCCGGCCGGGTATCGGTCAATGGCGAGCCGGCGCATATCGGACAACGCATATTGCCGGCCGACCAAGTGCGGATCAACGGCAAGTTGATTCAGCGCAAGGTGTCCAAGCGACCGCCGCGCGTGCTGGTCTACCACAAGCCGGCAGGCGAGATCGTGAGCGCCAGCGACCCCGAAGGCCGTCCCTCGGTGTTCGATCGTCTGCCGACGATGAAGGCCGCAAAATGGCTGGCAGTCGGGCGGCTCGATTTCAATACCGAAGGCCTGCTGCTGTTCACCACTTCCGGTGACCTGGCGAACCGCCTGATGCATCCGCGCTACGGTATCGACCGCGAATACGCGGTACGTACGCTGGGCGAACTGGAAGAAGGCATGCGGCAGAAACTGCTGGCCGGCGTCGAGCTGGACGACGGCCTGGCGCAGTTCTCCCGCATCGCCGATGGTGGCGGAGAAGGTGCGAACAAGTGGTATCGCGTCACCATCAGCGAAGGGCGCAATCGCGAAGTGCGGCGCATGTTCGAGGCCGTCGGCCTGACGGTGTCGCGCCTGATCCGCACGCGTTACGGTACCCTCACCTTGCCGCGCGGCTTGAAGCGCGGGCGCTGGGAGGAAATGGATGAACACGGGGTGCGTGCGCTGATGGCCATGAGCGGCCTGGAAAAGGCCGCTGCCAGCGCATCGCCGAAAGGACGCAATGGTGAACGGCCGAACGGCAATCGCGCGGCCCGCTTCGATCCGCTTTCGGGGCAATCCGTCAGCCCGAGCCAATGGCAAAGCCAGGGAATGAAAGGACGCGGCCAGGGGCAGAACGCGAAAAACGGACGCGTCCAGGGCGCGCCCGGCCGCGGCCGCCAGCCCGACCCGCTGCAAACGGCGCTGGGATTTCCCGGGATGGGGCAGCAGCGGCGGACGGCGGGCGGCGGCAACCGTTCCGGCGTCCCCATGCGAGGCGCCGGCATGAACGGCATGATGCGCCGCCGCTCCAAGGTCTAGGTACAGTTTTCCTCACGTTGGTCTGGCTTTTCGGCACCCTGTGCATTGTCGCAGGGCGCATAATCGACTATAATCGTTGCGACACCAGCCGGACACTTACTTTTCTGGCATTGAAATTGGTGGTCAAAATGATAAAAAAGATGGGCAGATGCCCATTTTTTTTTTGTTGAACATTTTGCTGGTTCGGTTGGCATGTCTCGGGACGAGACGCATGAAAATCGCATTCCGGGGGAGAGATTCGTTTGCAGTTGTCGGCGCTGATTGAAAAAACCGTGACTGGCATGGGCTACGAGCTGGTGGATTTCGAACAGGCCGCTCGCGGATTGTTGCGGGTGTACATCGATTTCGGCCCGGAAGAAGCGGGCAAGGGCTTCATTACCGTCGACGACTGCGAAAAGGTCACGCATCAGCTGCAGCATGTCCTCACGGTGGAGAATGTCGATTACGAGAGGCTCGAGGTGTCTTCGCCGGGTCTCGACCGTCCCTTGAAAAAATACAACGATTACGTCCGGTTTGCCGGTTCCGAAGTGATCGTCAAGCTGCGCATGCCCATGCCGGCGGCGGCAAATCGCAAATCGTTCCAAGGTATCTTGCAGGAGCCAGTCGGCGATACGCTGGCCCTGGAGTTTGAAGGCAATCAGGGGCCGGCGAGGCTCGAATTTACACTCGCCGATGTAGACAAGGCACGCTTGGTGCCGAAAGTGGATTTTAGGAGTCGCAAAGCATGAGTCGCGAAATTTTATTGCTGGTTGACGCACTGGCGCGTGAAAAGAACGTCGACAAGGAAATTGTCTTCGGCGCGCTGGAACATGCTCTTGCCCAGGCCACCAAGAAGCGCTACGAAGGCGATGTCGACATCCGCGTGACCATCGACCGCGAAAGCGGGGAATTCGAATCGTTCCGCCGCTGGCATGTCGTGCCCGACGAGGCCGGCCTGCAGCTGCCTGACCAGGAAATCCTGCATTTCGAAGCCAAGGAGCAGATTCCCGACATCGAGGTCGACGAATACATCGAGGAACCGATCGAATCGGTGGAATTCGGCCGCCGCTTCGCGCAGGACACCAAGCAGGTCGTGCTGCAGCGCATCCGTGACGCCGAGCGCGAGCAGATCCTGGCCGATTTCCTCGAACGCGGCGATGCGCTGGTCACCGGCACCATCAAGCGCATGGAGCGCGGCGACGCGATCATCGAATCGGGCCGCATCGAGGCGCGCCTGCCGCGCGACCAGATGATTCCGAAGGAGAATCTGCGCATAGGCGACCGCGTGCGCGCCTACATCCTGCGCATCGACCGCAATGCGCGTGGCCCGCAGGTGATCCTGTCGCGCACCGCGCCGGAATTCATCATGAAGCTGTTCGAGCTGGAAGTGCCGGAAATCGAACAGGGCCTGCTCGAAATCAAATCCGCGGCGCGCGACGCCGGTGTGCGCGCGAAGATCGCCGTCTTCACCAACGACAAGCGCATCGACCCGATCGGCACCTGCGTCGGCATGCGCGGCTCGCGCGTGCAGGCCGTGACGGGCGAGTTGGGCGGCGAGCGCGTCGACATCGTGCTGTGGTCCGACGATCCCGCGCAGTTCGTGATCGGCGCGCTGGCGCCGGCCAACGTATCGTCCATCGTGGTGGACGAGGACAAGCATGCGATGGACGTCGTCGTCGACGAGGAAAACCTCGCGATCGCGATTGGCCGCGGTGGTCAGAACGTGCGGCTCGCATCCGAGCTGACCGGCTGGCAGATCAACATCATGACGGCTGAGGAATCGGCCGACAAGTCGCAGGCCGAGACCGCTGCGATCCGCGCATTGTTCATGGAGAAGCTCGACGTCGACGAAGAAGTGGCCAACATCCTGATCGAAGAAGGATTCGCCACGCTCGAAGAAATCGCTTACGTGCCGATCAGCGAAATGCTGGACATCGAGTCCTTCGACGAGGATACCGTCAACGAGCTGCGCAACCGCGCGCGCGACGCATTGCTGACCGAGGCGATCGCTTCCGAGGAAGGGCTGGAAGGCATGGAAGACGCGCTGGTCACTCTCGAAGGCATGGACCGCGTCCTGGCGGGCAAGCTGGGCCTGGCCGGCGTCAAGACGCTCGACGCGTTCGCCGCGCTCGCCTATGACGAATTCGGCGCCATCCTGGCCCTGCCGGCCGATCGCGCGCGTCATCTGATTGAAACTGAATTTGAAGATGTGACCGACGAGGAGATGAAACTCATCGATGCCAAGTACGACGATCACGCCAAGGCCTTGCAGGCCAAGGTCTGGAGCCTGGCGGAAGCCAAGTAAGCGGGAGTCGGTTTGTCACAGAATGCGTCACACAGAAAAGAGGACTGAATGGCGAGCAACAACGTAGCCCAATTTGCCACCGAACTCAAAATGCCGGCCGATCTGCTGCTCACGCAGCTGCGCAACGCCGGTGTCGAGAAGAGTTCGGCGTCCGACGAATTATCCAAGGCCGACAAGGACAAGCTTCTCGAACACCTGCGCCGTGCGCATGGTGCCACGCCCGATCGCGAGAAGAAGAAAATCACGCTGACGCGCAAGGAAACGACCGAGATCAAGCAGGCGGACGCCACCGGTAAGTCGCGCACGATCCAGGTCGAAGTGCGCAAGAAGCGCACCTTCATTAAGCGCGACGAGCCTGCCGCGGAAGCGCTGGCCGTGGCGACGGCGCCGGTCATCGATGAGGCGGAACGCGCCCGCCGCGCCGAGGAGGCGCGCCGCCAAGCCGAACTGATCGCGCGGCAGGAAGCCGATCTGCGCGAGAAGCAGGAGCGTCTGGCGAAGCTGGAAGCCGAGAAGGAAGCCCAGGCCAAGGTCCTGCAGCAGGCCGAACTCGACGCCAGGAAGGCGGCCGCCGAAAGGAGCGCCGCCAAGGCCGATGAAACGGCAGCCGACGAGAAGAAACGGCGCGCTACGGAGGATGCGGAACACAAGGCCGCGCAGGACGCCGCCCGCGAGGCGGCCGAGCGCGCAGCCGCAGCGGAGGCCGCACGCAAGGCGGTTGCGGATGAGGTCGCGCAGATCAAGGCGATGATGAACGCGCCGCGTCGCGCCATCAAGGCGCCCGAAACGGCGCCTGCCGCCAAGACCGCCGAAGGAACGCTGCACAAGCCGGCCGACAAGAAGACCGGCGAGAAGAAAGAGGACAAGAAGGCCGGCACCGCCGACAAGAAATCGATCAAGTCGGCCAACGTGTCGTCGACCTGGCAGGACGAGGCGAAGAAGCGCAGCGGTGGCCTCAAGACGCGCGGTGCCAGCGCCGGCGGCGGACGCGATGGCTGGCGGGCCGGCCCGAAAGGCCGCCGCCATGCGCACAACGAAGAGCGGGAAAGCAATTTCCAGGTGCCGACCGAAGCGATCGTCAAGGACATCTACGTGCCGGAAACGATCACCGTGGCCGAGCTGGCGCACCAGATGGCAGTCAAGGCTTCCGAAGTCATCAAGCAGTTGATGAAGCTCGGCCAGATGGTCACCATCAACCAGGTGCTGGATCAGGAAACCGCGATGATCGTGGTCGAAGAGATGGGCCATATGGCCCACGCGGCCAAGCTGGACGATCCGGAAGCGATGTTGACGACGGGCGGCGAAGAGCATGCGAATGCCGAACTGCTGCCGCGCGCGCCGGTCGTCACCGTCATGGGCCACGTCGATCACGGCAAGACGTCGCTGCTCGACTACATCCGCCGCGCCAAGGTTGCATCCGGCGAAGCAGGCGGCATCACGCAGCACATCGGCGCGTATCACGTCGAAACGCCGCGCGGCATGATCACCTTCCTCGATACGCCGGGCCACGAGGCATTCACCGCCATGCGCGCTCGCGGTGCCAAGGCGACCGACATCGTCATCCTGGTGGTGGCCGCCGACGACGGCGTGATGCCGCAGACGAAGGAAGCGATCGCGCATGCGAAGGCGGCCGGCGTGCCGCTGGTGGTGGCGATCAACAAGATCGACAAGCCGGGCGCCAACACCGACCGCGTCACGCAGGAACTGATCGCCGAGCAGGTCGTGCCGGAGGAATATGGCGGCGATTCGCCGTTCGTGCCGGTGTCGGCCAAGACCGGCCAGGGCATTGACGGCCTGCTGGAGCAGGTGCTGCTGCATGCCGAAGTGCTGGAACTGAAGGCGCCAGTCGACGCGCCGGCCCGCGGCCTCGTGGTCGAAGCCAAGCTGGACAAGGGCCGCGGTCCGGTGGCGACGATCCTGGTGCAGGCCGGTACGCTCAAGCGCGGCGATGTCGTGCTGGCCGGTTCGGCCTACGGCCGCGTGCGCGCGATGACGGACGAGAACGGCAAGAACATTGCCGAAGCCGGCCCCTCGATTCCAGTCGAAATCCAGGGCCTGACCGAAGTGCCGAATGCGGGCGAGGAAGTCGTCGTCATGTCGGACGAACGCAAGGCGCGCGAAATCGGCCTGTTCCGCCAGGGCAAGTTCCGCGACGTCAAGCTGGCCAAGCAGCAGGCGGCCAAACTGGAGAACATGTTCGAGAACATGGGCGAAGGCGAAGTCAAGAATCTGCCGCTGATCATCAAGACCGACGTGCAGGGTTCGCAGGAAGCGCTGGTCGGTTCGCTGCAGAAACTGTCGACCAGCGAAGTGCGCGTGCAGGTCGTGCATGCGGCGGTCGGCGGCATCAGCGAGTCCGACGTCAATCTGGCGGTGGCATCGAAGGCCGTCATCATCGGCTTCAATGCGCGCGCCGACGCATCCGCGCGCAAGCTGGCCGAAGCCAACGGCGTCGACATCCGCTACTACAACATCATTTACGATGCGGTGGACGAGATCAAGGCGGCCATGTCGGGTATGCTGGCGCCGGAGAAACGCGAGCAGGCGTTGGGTCTGGTCGAGATCCGGCAGGTCATCATGGTCAGCAAGGTCGGCGCGATCGCCGGCTGCTACGTGCTCGAAGGCCTGGTGCGCCGCGGCGCGTCGGTCCGCCTGCTGCGCAACAACGTGGTGGTCTGGACCGGCGAACTCGATTCGCTGAAGCGCTTCAAGGATGACGTGAAGGAAGTGAAGGCGGGCTTCGAATGCGGCCTGACGCTGAAGAACTTCAACGACATCAAGGAAGGCGACCAGCTGGAAGTGTTCGAAGTGCAGGAAGTGGCGCGTACGCTGTAATCCGGCGTCGGGCGAAGGAGGCCGGTCGCCATCCCGGCGCAGGCCTTCTACCAAGACACAGGTCCGAGTCGCCGTTTCGCGCAGGCGGGAATCCGGGAGAGTGCTCAAGGCCCGCGTGCCTGCCCGCGTGGAATCAGCAGGAGAATCCCGTTTGCGTCGCGATTCACGTTCGTGATTCCATCAAGGCACTATCGATATCATCATGGCCAAGCACAGCAAATCCATTCCCGGACGCGGTCTTCGTGTCGCCGACCAGATCCAGCGCGATCTGGCCGAATTGATCGCCTTCGAGTTGAAGGACCCGCGCGTGGGCATGATCACGATCACCGAGGTGCAGGTGACGCCGGACTATGCGCATGCCAAGGTATTCTTCACCACGCTGGTGGATGACGAAACCGCCGTGCGTAATACGCTTGCCGGCTTGCGTGCCGCTTCCGGCTTCCTGCGCAATCAGCTGGGAAAACGCTTGACCATCCATACGCTGCCCGAGCTGCATTTCGTGCACGACACGTCGACGGCGCGCGGCATCGAGATGTCGAAGCTGATCGACGAGGCCAATGCCTCGCGTGCGGCCGACGCCGAAGACTGACCGCGTTTCGTCCCTTTCTCCGGCTGCGCCGCCGGCACGACCTTCCCTCTACCGCTTCATGACCGTTCGTCCGCCAGCAAGAAAACGCATGCCGGTTCACGGCGTTCTACTGCTGGACAAGCCGGTTGGGTTGTCCAGCAACGATGCGCTGATCAAGGCCAAGCGATTGCTGAATGCCGAAAAAGCCGGCCATACCGGCACGCTCGATCCTTTTGCCACCGGCTTGCTTCCATTGTGCTTCGGCGAGGCGACGAAGTTCGCGCAGGATCTGCTGGAAGCCGACAAGACCTACGAAACTGTCGTGCATCTCGGCGTGACGACCACCACCGGCGACACCGAAGGCGAAGTGCTGGAACGCCGCCCGGTAGAGGTCGATCACGCTCGCATCGAGCCCATCCTCGCACGCTTCATCGGTGAGATCGAGCAGGTGCCGCCGATGCATTCCGCCCTGAAGCACGACGGCAAGCCACTGTATGCCTATGCGCGCGAAGGCATCACGCTGGAGCGCGCGGCGCGGCGGGTGACGGTCCACGCGCTGGAGTTGCTCGGCTTCGATGCGCCGTATCTGCGCCTGCGCGTATGCTGCAGCAAAGGCACCTACGTGCGCGTGCTGGGCGAGGACATCGGCGCAGCCCTCGGCTGCGGCGCGCACCTGCACGCGCTGCGCCGCGTTCAAGTCGGCAGTTTGCGGCTCGACGGCGCGATGACGCTGGAGCAGCTTGCGGCCTGCGAGGAGGCGCAACGGCCGGCCCTGCTGGCGCCGGTCGATGCCTTGCTGTCATCGTTTCCACCGGTACATCTGCCAGATGCGCTGGCGCGGCGTTTTCTGCAAGGACAGCGGCTGGCGCTGGAAAAGGAAGGGCTGTGCGTACCGCAGGAAGCGGCGCGGGTGCGTGTCTATCGGGAAAGCGATGCGGTGCTGCTCGGCACCGCGCGCCTGCAAGCTTTCGGCATCCTCGCGCCGGAACGGCTGATCGCAACCGGCGTTGCCCACTGACATTGCTTCTGACTGCAGTATCGACACCGCCGCCGTAGTCATGAAAATGTCACGAAAAAGGCAGCCAAGCCCTTGAAATTCCAAGGATTTCCATGGAATGAGATATGGACGGCGTGCTACAATATACGGTTTCCCGAATCGGTCTTTTACGCATCAACACCATGTCTACTCCCAAACGCGCCATCCGCAACATCGCCATCATCGCCCACGTCGACCACGGCAAGACCACGCTCGTGGACCAGCTGCTGCGCCAGTCCGGCACCTTCCGCGAGAACCAGCAGGTCGAGACCCGCGTGATGGATTCGAACGACATCGAGAAGGAACGCGGCATCACGATCCTGTCGAAGAACTGCGCGGTCGAGTACAAGGGCACGCACATCAACATCGTCGACACGCCGGGGCACGCCGACTTCGGCGGCGAAGTCGAGCGCGTGCTGTCGATGGTCGACAGCGTGCTGCTGCTGGTCGATGCGCAGGAAGGCCCGATGCCGCAGACGCGCTTCGTCACCCGCAAGGCGCTCGGGCTGGGCCTGAAGCCGATCGTCGTGCTGAACAAGATCGACCGTCCGGGCGCGCGCGCCGAATGGGCGATCAACGCGACCTTCGAGCTGTTCGACAAGCTCGGCGCGACCGAAGAACAACTAGACTTCCCGGTCGTCTACGCCTCCGGCCTGAATGGCTACGCCAGCCTCGATCCGGAAGTGCGCAGCGGCACGATGGAGCCGCTGTTCGAAGCGATCCTGGAACACGTGCCGGCGCGCGAGGACGATCCGGACGCGCCGCTGCAGCTGCAGATCACCTCGACCGAATATTCGTCCTACGTGGGCAAGATCGGCGTCGGCCGCATTCTGGCCGGCCGCATTCGCGGCGGACAGGATGTGATCTGGATGAACGGCCCCGACGACAAGCCGACCAAGGCGCGCATCAACCAGGTGCTGAAGTTCAAGGGCCTGGATCGCGTCCTGGTCGACGAAGCGGAAGCGGGCGACATCGTGTTGGTCAACGGCATCGAGGACATCGGCATCGGTTCGACCATCTGCGACGTCGATACGCCGCGTCCGCTGCCGATGCTGAAAGTAGACGAACCGACGCTGACGATGAACTTCATGGTCAACACCTCCCCGCTGGCAGGGCGCGAAGGCAAGTTCGTGACGACGCGCCAGATCCGCGATCGCCTGGAGCGCGAACTGAAATCGAACATGGCGCTGCGCGTCAAGCAGGCCGACGGCGATGATTCGACCTATGAAGTGTCGGGCCGCGGCGAACTGCACCTGACCATCCTGATCGAGAACATGCGCCGTGAAGGTTTCGAACTGGCCGTGTCGCGTCCGCGCGTGGTGTTCAAGATGGTCGATGGTGTGCGTCATGAGCCGTTCGAAAACCTGACGGTGGATGTCGAAGAAGGCCATCAGGGTGGCGTGATGGAAGAGCTCGGCCGCCGTCGCGGCGACCTGCGCAACATGGAACCTGACGGCAAGGGCCGCGTGCGTCTCGAATACCACATTCCGGCGCGCGGCCTGATCGGCTTCCAGGGCGAATTCATGACGCTGACACGCGGCACCGGCCTGATGAGCCATGTATTCGACGATTACGCGCCGGTCGATGCATCGAAAGGCGATCTGGGCGGCCGCCGCAATGGTGTGCTGATTTCGCAGGAAGACGGCGCGGCCGTCGCCTATGCGATCTGGAAGCTGCAGGATCGCGGCCGCATGTTCGTCAACCACAACGATCCGGTCTACGAAGGCATGATCATCGGTATCCACTCGCGCGAAAACGATCTGGTCGTCAATCCGGTCAAGGGCAAGCAGCTGACCAACGTGCGCGCCTCGGGCACCGACGAAGCGGTGCGCCTGGTGCCGCCGATCGAGCTGTCGCTCGAATACGCAGTGGAATTCATCGACGACGACGAACTGGTCGAAGTGACGCCGAAAAGCATCCGTCTGCGCAAACGTTTCCTGAAGGAGCACGAGCGCAAGAAGGCGAGCCGCGACGCGGCCTGACCTTTTCGATTTGCCAGGCCGAATGGCCGCGTGGCCCGTTGCTTTCGCCTGTCGGTGGAAGGCAGCGGGTTTTGTTTCTGGTCGGCGTTGTACGCAATACCAAGGCCAGTCGTGAAACCGGATTGGTCGCTGGCAAGACATCCCTATGCAGGACGGTATTTAGTGATCGATTGCTGGGGCATCGTGAAACCGTGATGCCCATGCCAGCAGCAACCCGGAAAATCACAACGATGTGACGTACCGGCCGATTGCCCGGTTTCTTGCATATACTTTCGTTCATTCCGTTTGCTTCGTCGCGCTGCCGTTGCGGCGATTCATTGATTCCGTATGAAGCCATCCGCCTTGCCGCCGCGCCGTCTTTCCGTTGCCCCGATGATGGACTGGACGGATCGCCATTGCCGCATGTTCCATCGGCAGATCACGCGTCACACCTGGCTTTACACGGAAATGGTCACCACCGGCGCGCTGCTGCATGGCGACGTGCCGCGCCATCTCGATTTCAACGAGGAAGAGCACCCGGTCGCGCTGCAACTGGGCGGCAGCGAGCCGGCGGATCTGGCGAAGGGGGCGAAACTCGGCGAGCAGTGGGGCTACGACGAAATCAATCTCAACTGCGGCTGTCCGTCGGAACGCGTGCAGAAGGGCGCGTTCGGCGCCTGCCTGATGAAGGAGGCGCCGCTCGTCGCCGAATGCGTGAAAGCCATGCGCGACGCAGTCGAGATCGATGTCACGGTCAAGCATCGCATTGGCGTCGACGACGTGGTTTCCTATGATTTCGTGCGCGACTTCGTCGGGACGGTAGCCGATGCCGGCTGCCGTACGTTCATCGTGCATGCGCGCAATGCCATCCTGAAAGGCTTGAGCCCAAAGGAGAACCGCGAAATTCCGCCGTTGCGCTATGCCTTCGCCTATCAATTGAAGCGGGATTTTCCCGGCCTGGAGATCGTCATCAACGGCGGCATCCGCACCCTGGAAGAAATCGACGGCCATCTTGCGCACGTCGACGGCGTGATGCTGGGCCGTGAGGCCTATCACAATCCCTACCTGATGGCTGCGTTCGACGCGCGTTATTACGGTGATGCGCAGAGTCCGCGTTCGCGCACGGAAGTGCTGCAGGCCATGCTGCCGTACATACGCGCGCAACTGGACAGATATGGCAGCGCGAGCGGCGGCGGCCTGAAGATGAACAGCATGACGCGCCATATGCTGGGGTTGATGAACGGCCTGCCAAACGCACGGAGCTTCCGGCAGACGCTTTCCGATACCAGCAGACTCGCACACGGCAATCCCGAATTGCTGCTGCAGGCCTTGGCGCGCATGCAGCTGCTGGTGGCCTGACGCGGTGTAAGCCGGTCTTCGAATCGGTCTTTCATATCGGCATCCTCGCTGTAAGATTTACGAAAATGTAAATGCTGCGCGCGCCGGATCTGCAGCGTTACATTTCGCAAACTTTCCTTCCCGCCGTCTTTAGAACCTTTCCCTCGCTGCAGCGGTCAAGAAGACAACCGATTTGCTTTTGCGCCCAGGCGCCGCGAATCGTCCTATCGTGATCGTCCATCCTGCCATGTGCCGTGTTTACGATGAGAGCGCATGCAGGATGCCTTCCCTGAAAGGAAATCAGATGAAGACAACACCGAAACATTCCCGGGTAATGATCGGGGCCGCCTTGCTGACGGCACTCTTTGCAGCGGGTTGCCAGAAGCACGAGGCAAATGAGACGAACGGCAACGGCGCTACCACCACGCCGCCGACGACCGCGCCGGCAGCGCCGGCAAGCAGCACTTCTTCGACGACGGAACCGGCATCCGGCACGGCCGATAACAGTGGAAAAAGCGCGGGCACCGTGCTGGATGACACCGTCATCACGACCAAGGTCAAGACGGCCCTGCTTGCCGATTCCGACGTGAAGGGACTGCAGATCAATGTCGAGACAACGGATGGCGTCGTGACCTTGAGCGGCACCGTGGACAACCAGGAACAGATCGACCACGCGGGCAAGATCGCCCAGGACGTCCAGGGCGTGAAGTCGGTAACCAACAATCTTACGGTGAAGCAGTAGGTGTTTTACGTGCCGGCGTGGCCGGCGCAATACCATTGGCAGGCCTCAAAAAGGCGTGAAGATCTCACGCCTTTTTCATTGATCTCGCAAAGGCTGCGCGGTGCATGGGCGAGCGCGGACGCGAAGTCGACGATCAATGTCTATGCGTACCGAGTTCAACCAGATGTAGATGTGACGGGCGAAGCAATGGCCTGCGGGTGGACCGCTCTGAACGCGCATTTTCCCGAGAGTCCGTCCGCGTCGTCCCCAAACCGCAAGATGCCGGCCGTGATGGCTCATCCGACGTCATTTGCTTTGCGCATTCGTTGCCGCATCCTGGATTTTTTCCCCGCCCTTCTGCATATCCTGCCCAAAGCCCCTGAAGGTATTGCAGCCGGCCAGGCCGAGCGTGAATGCGAGGAGAAGCATGATCGACGTGATCTTTTTCATGGGACGCCTTTTCGGTTTGCAGGAATAGAAGAGGGCGACCAGCAGCTGCCACGCCCAGGCTTTCTATGGCTATTTGATAACTAATTGCCGCAAAGTTCCATTCGCGCCGGCAACGTTCTCCGGTCGACGGGAAAAGGCAAAGCGGCCGGCTCAAGGCCAGGGAGTTGGATTGGTGTCGACGTATTGAGGGCCGGCTTCGGAGGGCTCGGGTAGTGCGGCATTGCATTCGCTCATGCTCGCGGTGGCTGGCGTCGCGAGCCTGGCGATCTCGCGCCGGCAGTTGTCGAACGCCGCGTTGGACAGCGGCTTGTTTGCCGGGGCGTGAGCGACCGCCCATGCGGCCAATTCCTCGAAGCGCCTCTTCAATTCTGCGCCGAAGTCTTTCGGATCATTCGCATCTGATGACATGGCCCGTTCCTTTCGTGACGTCATGTGTATGCACATAGGACAGCCACCAGAGCCGATGATTCGATCTTTGGGGTGGATGTGAAGGGGAGCGTGCAGCGTATCCGCAAGCGGCGCGCCATGCCGCGAGGAATGTGAAGGACTAAAGAAAAAAGGGCTCAGATTTTCATCTGAGCCCTTTTTATATTTGGTAGGCCGTGCGGGATTCGAACCTGCGACCAACGGATTAAAAGTCCGCTGCTCTACCAGCTGAGCTAACGACCCGAAAGACCGCTATTATAGGAAGCCGTATCGCATGTGTCAATCAGATCACGGCTTTTTTTGCATGCGCATGACGATGTCGATGAGATGAACATCGGCGCGCACGATACGCGATGCAATTTCATCGAATACGTATCGTCGCATGTCCGGCAGACCTTACTTCAGACTGTCCAGTCTTTCCTTTGCAGTCTGCGCTGCCGGCGCGTTCGGATATTTCGCGACCAGTTCCTTCAACGTCTTTTTCGCCGCCTTGAGATCCTTTAGCCCGATGTATGAACTGGCGATGTTGAGCATCGCGTCGGGCGCTTTCGCATTGTCAGGATATTTCTTGAGCAGCGTTTCCTGGGCCGCGATCGCACTGCGGTAGTCATTCTGCGAATAATACGAATTGCCTATCCAGTACTGTGCCGATGGCGCATAGGCGGACTGGGGATAGTGCAGGATGAAATCGGAGAACGCCTGGCCGGATTTCTTGTAGTCGCCCGACTTGAACAGTGCGAACGCGCTGTTGTAGTCCTGCTGTTCCGCCGGCGCGACCATCGCGTCCTGGCCGTCGATGTTGACGCTCTGCGGCTCGAGCTTGCGCAGGCGGGTATCGAGATCGGTGTAGAAATCCTTCTGCTTCTGCTCGTCGTTGGCAAGCTGATTGGAGAGGACTTCGATCCTGCCGTTCAGACGCGCGACTTCCTGGCGCAGGCTTTCGTTCTCGTTGGCCAGGTCCAGCACGGCGGACGCATCCGCCTTGCTGTCCAGGCTTTTTTGCTGCGCGTCGACCTTGGCGCGCAGATCCAGAATCGCCTTGCGCGCCTCGTCGTCACCGAACAAGGCGGCATGAGCCTGAAACGATGCGCAGGAAAGTGCGGCCATGAAGACCGCGGCGAGCGTTTTCCTCGACATCGTCATGGCAATCAATAGACGATGTCAGCGCGACGGTTCTGAGCCCAGGCGGCTTCGTCATGACCCTGAGCCTTCGGTTTTTCCTTGCCGAAGGAAACGGCTTCCATCTGCGAATCGGAAACGCCGAGCAGGGCCAGCGACTTGCGCACGGCTTCCGCACGTTTCTGGCCCAGCGCCAGGTTGTACTCGGCGCTGCCGCGTTCATCCGTGTTGCCCTGGATCGTGATCTTGCGGTTCGGGTGGGATTCCAGGTATTTCGCGTGGTTTTCCAGCAGCGACTGGTATTCCGGCTTGACGGTGTAGCTGTTGAAGTCGAAATAGACGCTGCGCTTCGCCAGCACGCCGTTCGGATCGTTCAGCGGATCGGTGCTTGCTGCATTGACCGTGCTGACGGTGCCGGCATTGGCGCCGCTGTGGTCGACGACGGGTGCCTTGTCGTTGTTGAGCTTGGTCGACGAGCAGGCAGCCAGCAGCATGGCGCTCGACAGGATGAGAACGGAAGTCAGGGTACGCATTGAAAATTCTCCTTGTTGTAGCGGGGTTGGGGGTGAAAAAAAGAAAAAATTGTGCTAGCGGCATTATTTCATAAACGGACCCCAAGTGGGCTCCTCGACATCCGCCGCCTGCATGCTCAAACGCTGCCGCACACTTCCATCCACCGACACCACCGCCAGCGCTCCCTGTCCGCCGTCCGAGGTGGAGTACAGCAAATACCTGCCGTTCGGCGCAAAGCTGGGCGACTCGTCGTTCGTATCGGCGTTGTCCGATAGGCGGATTTCCTGGTTGTTGGTCAAATCCAACAGGTAAAGCTGAAATTTGCCGTCGCGCCGGGAAATATAGGCCAGCGATTTGCCATCGGGCGAAATCCGCGGACTCACGTTGTAGCTGCCGTCAAACGTAACGCGCTGTACGTTGCCGCCGTTGACACTCATTCTATAAATCTGGGGGCCGCCGCCACGGTCGCTGGTGAAATAGATGCTCTGGCCGTCCGAGGAGAACTGCGGCTCGGTATCGATGCCGCCCGAATGGGTCAGCCGCTGCAGGCCGGAGCCGTCGGCATTGATCAGGTAGATCTGGGTCAGGCCGGAACGGGACAGCGCGATCGCCAGCCGGCGGCCGTCCGGCGACCAGGCGGGCGCGGAATTGCTGCCCTTGAAATCGGCCAGCACGGTGCGCCGGCCGCTCAACAGGTCCTGGATGTAGACGATGGGCTTGCGCTTCTCGAACGAGACGTAGGCGAGCTTGGTGCCGTCCGGCGACCAGGCGGGCGAGATGATGGGTTCGTTCGAGCGCAGCGCGATCTGCACGCCCTGGCCGTCGGAATCCGCGATCTCCAGGTGGTATTCGCGCCCGGCCTTGGTGACGTAGGCGATGCGGGTGGCGAAGGCGCCCGGCACGCCGAGCAGTTTCTGATAAATGTCGTCGGCGATCTTGTGGCCGACGATGCGCAGGAACTGCGGCTGGGAGGCAAGCGACAGCGACGACAGCTGCGTTTCGCGCACCGTGTCGAAGAGACGATAGCGGACATCGAAGCGGCCGTCGGGCAGCCGCGACACGCTGCCCACCACGATCGCATTGGCACCCTGCGACTTCCAGTTGGCATAGTCGACCGGCGTGTTTTCGGTCATCACGTTGCCGGTGTCGATGATGCGGAAATAGCCGCTGCGGCTCAGGTCCGCCTTGATGATGGCGCTGATCTGCTGCGGTGCGCTCGATTCGCCGTCGAAGCCGGCGATGGCGATCGGGATCAGGTTGGCGCCGACGCCGGCGATTTCCACGCGCAGCTGGGCGTGGGCGAAATTGGCGACCAGCAGCGTGACGATCGCGAACAGGCGGTAAAAAAGCGTCTTGGTCATGGGGGTCATTGGTCTTTCGGTTTGTGGATGACGGTGAAACCGCTCGGTACGTGGCCCGAATTGTCGGGCGGAAAAGGCTGCGAAGCCAGGATGGCCCGTCGGACCGCCTCGTCGAAGCCGGGCAGGCCCGACGACTTGGCCAGCTCTATGCTGCGCACCGATCCGTCGGGAAGCAGTTCGACATCATATTGAACGGCAGGATTCCCGTTCAGGTTTTCCGGCACGCTGAAAACCGTGTTCGAGCGGATCTTGGCCGCCACCTTCTGCGTATAGCCGGCATCGGCGCGGCCGTTGCCCTGCGACTTGGCGGCCTGGCCACTGCCGCCGCTGCCCACCGCGCTAGTCAGGCGCTGCATTTCCTCCTGGCGCATTTCCTTCTGCAGCTTGGCGTAGGCGGCGTCCTGCTTGCGCTTTTTCTCCAGTGCGGCCTGCTTTTCGGCTTCGGCTTTCTTCTGCTCGGCCAGTTTCTGCTGCTGTTCCTTGCGGGCTTGCTCGGCCTGTTCCTTCAGTTTTTCCTGGCGTGCCTGCTCTGCCGCGGCCTGCTGTTGCTTCAGCTGTTCTTCCTTGCGCTTCTTTTCCTGTTGCAGCGCAATGTCGACGTTCTTGGGCGGCTCGACCGGCTGTGCCTGCGGCGGCGGCGTCACCTGCGGCTGGGGTTTCGGCTGCGGCTGGGGTGGAGGCGGCGGCGGTGTCGGTGCGGCGTCGCGTGTCTGCGGGCTCCATAGTTCCGCTTCCACCGCCACTGGCGTGGCGCTCTGCCAGTTGATGCCGATCCACAGGAATGCCAGCAGGGCGAGATGGACAGCCACCGCCAGCGCCGCCGCGCGCCAGCGGCCGGGTTCTTCCGGAATGGAGTAGGGCGTCTGTTTCATAAGTCCGTCATTGCGACTTGGTGGCTAGGCCGACGCGGTCGATGCCCAGTTGCTTGGCGAGCGAAATCGCCTGCATCACGTCGTCGTACTTGATGTCCTTGTCGGCGGAAATCATGACCGGCAGATCGGGATTGCTCGCGTGGAGATCCTGCAGTGCATCCCGCAGCGCGGCGCGACCGCCGACCAGCCGCTTCTGCGCGCCGGCGCCCTTGCCGCCGTTGACGCCGATGCTGGCGGTGGTGTCCGCCTTCAGGTCGATGCGGATGTATGCGGTCGGTGGCAGGCTGGATTTCGCCGCATTCGGCAGGTTGATGACGCCGGGATTGGTGATCGGCGCGGCGACCATGAAGATGATCAGCAGCACCAGCATCACGTCGATGTAGGGAACGACGTTGATTTCCGATTTGAATTTGCGGGTCCGTCCGCCGCGCATGCCGGATGAGTAGGCCATGGCTGCTTCCTATCGTGTCTGGCGCTGCAGGATGTTCGAGAATTCCTCGATGAAACTCTCGAAGCGGATCGCCAGGCGGTCGATGTCGTGCGAGTAGCGGTTGTAGGCGACCACCGCCGGAATCGCGGCGAACAGGCCGACGGCGGTGGCGATCAGCGCTTCGGCGATGCCGGGCGCGACGGCCGACAGCGTGGCCTGCTGCAGGTTGGACAGCCCCCGGAAGGCGTTCATGATGCCCCACACGGTGCCGAACAGGCCGACGTACGGCGAGACGGAACCGGTCGATGCGAGGAAGGCCAGATGCGATTCCAGCGCGTCCATTTCGCGCTGGTAGGCGGCGCGCATCGCGCGGCGGGCACCGTCCAGCCGGGCGTTGGGCTGCAGCTGGTCGCCGCCGGCCCGGGTCTTGTTGTACTCGCTCATGCCGGACTCGAAGATGCGTTCCAGCGCGCCGGTCGAGGCTTCGTTGCGGCGGCGGCTGGAACTGGCTTCCAGGTACAGCTGGTTGAGGTCGCCGCCGGACCAGAAGACGCGTTCGAATTCCTCGGTCTGGGCCTGAGCCCGCCGGATCGTGAACATCTTGCGGAAGATGTAGGTCCAGCTCATGGCCGACACGCACAGCAGCAGGGCCATGACGAGCTGGGCGAGAAGGGATGCGTTGGTGATGAGGTGAAAAAAGGAAAGGTCCTGGGTAATGGTCATGGGAGGGGATTCAATCGGTTTGATCGGATGCGGTTGCGTGGTCGTGGCGCGCTGCCAAGTGTAGCAAGAAGAAGGAGGGAACTGGCGGTTCACGCAGCCTTGCCCGCGGACCGGCGCCGGGCCATGCATACACGCGGTCATGAGTTCAAGATACGCTGCCTTTGATCCTGTCCAGTACGTCACGGGGAATTTCGCTCGGCCTGAAATGCCTGGTGTCGACGCAGCCGACCTTGATGCGGCCGGTCGCCAGCAGTTCGCGCCCGTCGCCGTTCATGCGCCAGGCCTGCTGCACGAACTGCACCGAGGCGCGGCCCATCTTTTCGACGACCACGGTCAGCGCGAGTTCATCGTCCAGCCGGGCCGGCGCATGGTAGTCGACAGCCGTGCTCTTCACCACGAACATCACGCCGTGCGCCAGCGTCATCACCTGTTGGCCGATGCCGGCGGAACGCAGCCATTCGGTGCGCGCCCGTTCGAAGAATTTCAGGTAATTGGCGTAGAAAACCACGCCGCCCGCGTCGGTATCTTCATAGTAGACACGGATTGCCCACGTAAACGCGGGCGTGGCGGGAAGGGTTGACGAGGCTGAAGGCATCTTTTCCTCTTGTGCGATGGGCGTCGGCTTTCAGGAGAGCGTCCTTTGGTCCGGTGGCGAGGCATCGGCCTTGCACGGCCATGCCTTGGTCACCCGAACCATCCGCGGCGCACGAACCTGCCCGCGCTCGCCGCACCGCAGCCGGACGCGGTGCCGGCGGCCGGCGCGATCATGGTATTCCTTCCCGGGAGGGCAAGGCGGGCAGGCGCTATCGGAGCGATGGATGGTGGACGCTTTGCGTTGTGACGCCAGTGCCGGGCACCGGCGTCGGGATGGCGCTTATTTCGCTCCCTGCGCGCGCCGAATCAGGAAGGTCGTCAGCAACGGCACCGGACGGCCGGTGGAACCCTTGGCGGCGCCGCTCTTCCACGCGGTGCCGGCGATGTCCAGATGCGCCCACGTATATTTCCGCGTGTAGCGTTCGAGGAAGCAGGCGGCCGTCACGCTGCCCGCGGCCGGGCCGCCGATGTTGGCCATGTCGGCGAAGTTCGACTTCAGCTGTTCCTGGTAGACATCCTCGATCGGCATGCGCCATGCGGTATCGCCGGCTTCCCTGCCGGCGGCCAGCAGCGCATCGGCCAGCGCGTCATGGGCGTCATCGTTGCGCGTGAACAGGCCGGAATTGTGATGGCCGAGCGCGGTGATGCAGGCGCCGGTCAGCGTGGCGGCGTCGATCACGACCGCCGGCTTGAAGCGCTCGACGTAGGTCAGCGCGTCGCACAGCACCAGGCGGCCTTCGGCATCGGTGTTCAGGATCTCGATGGTCTGGCCGGACATCGACGTGACGATGTCGCCCGGTTTGGTCGCGCTGCCGGACGGCAGGTTCTCGCAGCTCGGAATGACGACGATCAGGTTGAGCTTCAGCCGCATTTCGGCGACCGCGCGCATGGTGCCGAGCACGGCGGCGGCGCCGCCCATGTCGTACTTCATCTCGTCCATCGCGGCGCCCGGCTTCAGCGAGATGCCGCCCGAATCGAAGGTGATGCCTTTGCCGACCAGCACGACCGGCGCGTCCTTGGGTTTGCCGCCCATGTACTTGAGCACGATGAACTTTGGCGGCTGCACGCTGCCATTGGTGACCGACAGGAAGCTATACATCTTCAGCGTTTCGAGCTGGCGGCGGTCCAGGATCTGCGCTTCCAGCTTGAAGTCCTTGGCCATCTTCTTCGCGGTATCGGCCAAGTAGGTTGGCGTGCAGACGTTGGCCGGCAGGTTGCCGAGGTCCTTGGTCAGGTCCATGCCGTTGGCGACGGCGACCGCCTGCGCGACGGCTGCCTTCGCGGCGCTCGCCTCGGCACCGGCCACGGCAAAGCCGATTCTGGCGATGCATGCGGCAGCTGGTTCCTTCTTGCTCTTCATGACCTCGAAGCGGTAGGCGGCCTCTCGCGCGGCGAGCACCGCGCTGCGCAGTGCCCACGCCATGTCGCGCTTGGCGACGATGTCGTACGGCAAGGCGACCACGGCTTCCTTCGCGCCCAGCGTGCCGAACACGCGCACGACCGCCTGCAATGCCGAGGTGAAATCCTTTTCGCCGACCGCGTCTTCCTTGCCCAGGCCGACCAGCAGCACGCGTTCGGCGGCGATGCCCGTCACGCCGCGCAGCAGCAGCGTCGAACCGGGCTTGCCCGTGATGTCGCCGGACCGCAAGGCGGCATCGATCGCACCCTTCGCATTCAAGGCTTTCGCGGCGGCGGACAGCTTCCTGTCCTCGAACACGGCAACGGCGAGGCAGCCTGTCTTGATGCCGGTTACGGTGTTTTTTGCGTCGAGTGGTTTTATGCTAAAGTCCATGCGATATCCCCTTGTTGATCCCCCACGATTATAGCCTTGCAATGATTTTTCAGCGCGCGCTCCGACGCGATCTGCTCGCCACCGCCGGCGCCGTTTTCACCACGCTGTTCACCATCACGATCACGATCATGCTGATCCGCATTCTGGGACAGGCGGCGGGAGGCAAGGTGGCGTCGTCGGACGTGATCGCGTTGCTCGGCTTTTCCGCGCTGAACTATCTGCCGGTCATCCTCAATCTCACCGGGTTCATGTCGGTGCTGCTGGTCGTCACGCGCAGCTATCAGGATTCGGAAATGGTGGTGTGGTTCGCCTCCGGGCTCAGCCTGACGAAATGGATACGCCCGGTGCTGGTGTTCAGCCTGCCGATCGTGGCCGCGACCACCGTGCTCAGCTTTTACCTGACGCCATGGGCGAACCAGCAGAGCGAGCAGTACAAGGAGCGCTACGCCAACCGGCAGGACATCGCGCGCGTGTCGCCCGGGCGTTTTCAGGAATCGTCGTCGGCCAATCGCGTGTTCTTCGTCGAAGGCATTTCCGGCGATACGACCCGGGTCAAGAACGTGTTCGTCAGCAGCCAGGTCAAGGGCAAGACCAGCGTGGTGGTGGCGAAGGAAGGGACGATCGATATCGCGCCCAACGGCGACAAATTCCTGGTGCTGCACCAGGGGCGGCGCTACGACGGCGTGCCGACGCAGCCGGACTTCCAGCTAATGCAGTTCGCCCGTTACGGCCTGCTGGTGTCGGCGCAGTCGCAGGCGCTGGCGGCCGACACCTCCTCGCGTTCGCTCACGACCCTCCAACTGATCGAGAACCGCAACAATTTCAATGATGCTGAGCTGCTGTGGCGCATCGCCCTGCCGGTGATGGGCGTGGTGCTGATGCTGCTCGCGATTCCGCTGGGCTTCGTCAATCCGCGCGGCGGACGTTCCGCCAACCTGCTGCTTGCGCTGTTTCTGTTCGTGTTCTACAGCAACATGATGAGCGTGTCGCAATCTTCCGTGGTGCAGAACAAGATGAGCCTGATGACGGCCTGGTGGCCGGTGCACCTGGCGGCACTGACCGTGGTCGTGGTCTTCTTCCTGTGGCGGCTGAAGGTGAACAGCCGATATCATCCGGCGGCCATGTGGTCGGCGGCGAAGCGCCTGGTGGCGGGCAAGCGGGCGGCGCCATGAGAGTCCTGCAGAAATACTTCGCGGCCGAGATCGGCCGATCCGTCCTGCTCGTGCTGGTCGCTTTTCTCGCGCTGTTCGCCTTCTTCGACCTGATCGGCGAACTGAAATCGGTCGGCCACGGTGGCTATCGCATCCAGCAGGCCTTCCTGTACGTGCTGCTCGGGCTGCCGGCCTACGCCTACGACCTGATGCCGATCGCCGCGCTGATCGGCACCATCTGGGCACTGTCGCAATTCGCCGCGCGTTCCGAGTTCACCATCATGCGCGTCTCCAGCATGTCCACCGCGATGGCCGGCTGGATGCTGGTGAAGATCGGCGTCGTCTTCGTGATCCTGACGTTCGTGATCGGCGAATTCGTGGCGCCGGTCACGTCCGACATGGCGGACCGCCTGCAGAGCGTGGCCAAGGGAACGTCGCAGGCGCAGCAATTCCGTTCCGGACTGTGGACCAAGGACGTGATCAGGAGCGACGGCATGACCGGCGCGGTCACCGGCGTGCGCTTCCTGAACGTGCGCGACGTCAGGCCGGACGGCGAACTGGTGGGCCTGAAGATCTACGAGTTCGACCAGGATTTCCATCTGATCCACCTGATCACGGCGGCCAGCGCCGACTACAAGGGAGCGAATACCTGGACCATGCATGACGTGGCCGAGGCGATCTTCACCGACAAACCCGGCGTTGCGTCCGCCGGCGACGACGACTTGACCGCGGCCATCCAGACACAAAAGTTTCCGACGCTGGACCTGGTGTCGGAAGTCACGCCGGAAATCCTGTCGGTCGGCTTTTCCGATCCGGAGAGCATGTCGGCCTACGACCTGATGAAATACACCCGCTATCTGAAGGAAAACAACCGCGATGCGGCGCGCTACGAAATCGCGTTCTGGAAGAAGGTGGTGTATCCGTTCGCCGTGTTCGTGATGATGGCGCTGGCGCTGCCGTTCGCGTATCTGCATTTCCGCTCGGGTGGCGTCAGCCTGAAGATCTTCACCGGCATCATGATCGGCGTCAGCTTCCAGCTCAGCAACAGCCTGTTCTCGCACCTCGGCCTGCTCAACACCTGGCCGGCCTTCGCCACCGCGGTACTGCCGAGCGCCCTGTTCCTGCTGTGCGCGATCGGTGCGCTGTTGTGGGTGGAAAGGCATTGACGATGAAACGCGCGATGATCCTCTTCGCGCACGGCGCGCGCGATCCGCGCTGGGCGCAGCCGTTCGAGCGCCTGCGCGACCTCGTGCGCGCGCGGTCGCCGGGACTGGAAGTGACGCTGGCATTCCTGGAACTGATGTCGCCCCGGCTGCCGGAAGCAGCGGCCGCGCTGGTCGCCGGCGGCGCGCAGGAACTGACGGTCGTGCCGGTATTCCTCGGGCAGGGCGGCCACGTGCTGCGCGACCTGCCGGCGCTGATCGATGATCTGAGAACAGCCCATCCGCGGGTCGCGGTCCGCGTGGCGGAAGCCGCCGGCGAGAATGCGCAGGTGCTGGACGCGCTCGCTTCCTACTGCCTCGATGCCGCGCAGAACCTGCAGAACCTGAGCGGCCGCTAGCGCGAGCGGCTTGCCATCGCCGCGCCGATCATCACCAGCACTGGCCCCTGCCGTTCGCCCAAACCCTGTTCCAGCTCTCGCAGCGTGAGGCGGGTGATCCGCTCGTCCGGCAGACTGCAGTTTTCGACGACGACGACCGGCAATTCCGGCGGCCGTCCCTGTTCCAGCAGCTTCTTCGCGGTGACGACCGCTTCGCGGCCGCCCATGTACTGGATCAGCGTGTCGCTGTTCGGCAGCGTCAACTGATCGGGCTCGCCGGGCGCGGTGGCGGAAGTGAAGAAGGCGATGCTGCGCGCGACGCCGCGCCTAGTCAGCGGCTGCAGCGCGGAAGCGGCCGCGGCGAACGCGGTGGTGATGCCCGGCACGACCTCGATGGCAATGCCGTGCGCTTCCAGTGCCGACAGCTCCTCGTCGGCGCGGCCGAACAGCATCGGGTCGCCGCCCTTCAGGCGCACCACCAGCCGGTATCGTGCGGCGCAGTCGACCAGCAGCTGATTGATCGCCAGCTGCGCGGTGGAACGCTGGCCGCTGCGCTTGCCGACCGAGATCTTCTCGGCCTGCGGCGCCAGCGCCAGCACGTCGGCGGAGACCAGCGCGTCGTGCAGCACGGCGTCTGCCTGCGCCAGGATGCACGCGCCGCGCACCGTGAGCAGGTCGGCGGCGCCGGGACCGGCACCGAGCAGGACGACCTTGCCGTACGCGCGTTGCGTCATGCGGGAAATCAGCCGAGGCGGATCATGCCGGCCGCGACCGTCTGGTGCGTTACTTCATCGATCAGGATGAAGGCGCCGGTCGAGCGGCTGGCGTCGTAGGCATCGGCGGCCAGTGGCTGCTGCACGTTGATCGAGACGGTCGCGATACCGTTCAGCTTCAGTTCGTCGCCGGCATGGCGCTGCTGCGTGTTGATGTCCAGGATGGATTCGATCTTGGTCACGCGCGCGGCAACCTGGCGCGTGGTGTGCTTCAGCCAGTACTTGCGGCGCGGGTCCAGCGGTTCTTCCGACAGCCAGCAGAGGTCGGCGTTGACGGTTTTCAGCAGCGTGGCGGGACGTGCCGCTTCGGCCAGCATGTCGCCGCGCGAGATGTCGACGTATTCGTCCAGCAGCAGCGTGACCGACTGGCCGGCGACGGCTTCGTCGAGCGAGCCGTCCAGGGTCTGGATGTCCTTGATCGTCGCGCTCTGGCCGCCGGGTTGCACGACGATCCTGTCGCCCTTCGCGATGCGGCCTGCTTCGATGCGTCCCATGTAGCCGCGGAAATCGTTGGCTTCGTGGCCGTTGTGGCGCGCCACCAGTTGTACCGGGAAGCGGAAGGGTTCGGCATGCGCTTCGTCGTACACGGAGAGCGATTCGAGCAGCTCGATCAGCGTCGGACCTTGGTACCAGGGCATGCGATCGCCGCCGACCACGACATTGTCCCCGGCCAGCGCGGACAACGGGATCGGACGAATGTCCTTCAGGCCCAGCGTCTTCGCGAATGCCGAGTAGGCCGCGACGATGCGATCGTAGACAGTCTGGTCGTAGTCGACCAGATCCATCTTGTTGACGGCAACGATCACGTGCTCGATCTGCAGCAGGTGCGCGATGGTCGAATGGCGCTTGGTCTGGATCAGCAGCTCGACGCTGCCGTCGTCGTTCAGCTTCACCTTCGACACGTCGATCAGGATGATGACGGCGTCGGCGGTCGATGCGCCGGTCACCATGTTGCGCGTGTATTGCTCGTGGCCCGGCGTGTCGGCGATGATGAACTTGCGTTTCGGCGTGGCGAAATAGCGATAGGCGACGTCGATCGTGATGCCTTGTTCGCGTTCGGCTTCCAGGCCGTCTGTCAGCAGCGACAGGTCGATGGCATCGCCGACGGTACGCTTGTGCCTGGAGCGCGACACGGCGGCCAACTGGTCGGCGAAGATGCCCTTGCTGTCGAACAGCAGGCGGCCGATCAGCGTGCTCTTGCCGTCGTCGACGGAGCCGGCGGTGATGAAGCGCAGCAGGCCGCGTTCGGCCGATTGCGGTTCCGCCACGATCGTGTTCAGTTGGGCGCTCATCAGAAATATCCTTCTTTTTTACGTTTTTCCATCGATGCTTCGGACGTCTGATCGTCCATGCGGGTCGCGCCGCGCTCGGTGATCTGCGTGACGGCGGTCTCGGCGATGATCGCTTCCACCGTGGCCGCGTCGGAGGCGACCGGGCAGGTGCAGGAGATGTCGCCGACCGTGCGGAAACGGACGGTTTGCGTTTCGACCTGCTCGCCTTCCTTCGCCGGCGTCAGCGGCGTCAGCGGCACCAGCAGGCCGTTGCGCGGGATGACTTGGCGCTGATGCGCGAAGTAGATGGACGGCAGTGCCAGTTTTTCGCGGGCGATGTATTGCCACACGTCGAGCTCGGTCCAGTTCGAGATCGGGAATACGCGCATGTTCTCGCCCGGATGCACGCGCGTGTTGTACAGGTCCCAGAGTTCGGGGCGCTGCGCCTTCGGGTTCCATTGGCCGAATTCGTCGCGGAACGAGAAGATGCGCTCCTTCGCGCGCGCCTTTTCCTCGTCGCGGCGGGCGCCGCCGATGCAGGCGTCGAACTGGTGCTCGGCGATGGTTTCCAGCAGCGTGACCGCCTGCGCCGCATTGCGCGAATCGGTCTGCGGATTGCGCAGGCGCACGGTGCCGCGCTTGATCGAATCTTCGACGTGGCCGACGATCAGGCGCTCGCCCAGTTCGGCCACGCGCTGGTCGCGGAACCGGATCACTTCATCGAAGTTGTGGCCGGTGTCGATGTGCACCAGCGGGAACGGAAATTTGCCGGGACGAAAAGCCTTCTCGGCAATGCGCAGCAGCACGACCGAATCCTTGCCGCCGGAGAAGAGCAGGGCCGGATTCGTGCATTCGGCCGCAACCTCGCGCATGATGTGGATCGCTTCGGATTCCAGCCAGTCCAGGTGCTTGTTGCTGGCGGCGTCGAGGAAGAGTTTGTCGACTGCAGTGTTCATGAAGTTCTCGGGAAAAAATGAAGCGGCGAATTCAGGTGGAGGCGACGACCGGCTTGATGCGGACCAGCTTGCCGTCGACGACGTGCAGGCCGCATTCTTTCGAGTCCGCGCTTTCCCACCACCAGCGGCCGGCGCGGACGTCTTCGCCCGGTTGGATCGCGCGGGTGCAGGGCTCGCAGCCGATCGACGGATAGCCGCGGTCGTGCAGCGGGTTGTAGGGCACGCCGTTGCTGCGGATGTAGTGCCACACGTCGTTTTCCGACCAGTCGGCCAGCGGGTTGAACTTCACCATGCCGTGCGCGTCGTCCTGCTCCTGCACTGCGAGTTCGGTACGCGTGGCCGATTGCGCGCGGCGCTGGCCGGTGATCCAGGCCTGCTTGCCTTGCAGCGCGCGGTTCAGCGGTTCCACCTTGCGGATGCGGCAGCATTCCTTGCGCAGTTCCACGCTGTCGTAGAACGCGTTCAGGCCGTGCTGATTGATGTAGATGTTCACGGCCTGCTGCTCGGGGCGGTACAGCGCGACCTCGTAGCCGTAGGTGTCGCGGATGCGGTCCAGCACGGCCAGCGTTTCCGCATGCAGGCGGCCGGTTTCCAGCGTGAAGATGCCGATGCGGTCCTGCAGATTGTTGCGCAGGACCATGTCGGTCAGCACCTGGTCTTCCGCGGCCAGGCTGGAAGCCAATGCCGCCGGCGCGTATGCGTCGGCCACGCGGCGCAGCACGTCGACGGTCTGCGCGACCAGCGCGTCGAAGGCCGGCGTGTTCACGTTCGCGCTCATTTTGCAGTCACCGCCTGGCGATCGACGCGACGGAACAGCGGCGACTTCTTGTCCCACGAAACCTGGTAGCTCTCGGAGAAATCGCTCAGTCCTTTCAGCGCATCGTGCGCGTCGCGATCGGCGCGGATTGCGAACGCATCGAAGCCGACGCGCTGCATGTAGAACAGCTGGTCGCGCAGCACGTCGCCGACCGCGCGCAGTTCGCCGGTGTAGCCGTGGCGCGCGCGCAGGTTGTAGGCGATCGAATAGCCGCGGCCGTCCGCGAACTTGGGGAAGTCGACGGCGATGATGGGCAGCGACGCGACGTCGTCCTTCAGCGCTTCCGGCCGTTCGTCGCTGGCGAGCCAGACGCCAACGTCGCCGCGCGCCTGCAGCACGCTCTTTTGCGCCTGCCACACGGCGAGCGGCACGACGACCTTGCCAGCCGGCACCGCGATCGTGTCGGCGGATTCGCCTTCGTTCAGGCGCAGCAGGTTCCAGTCGTCCTCGCCGACGACGGCGCGGTTCTTGATGACGTTAAGCATAGGCATCCTCTCCCTTGGCATGCGCGGTCTTGATCGGCGTCGCATACACGTATTCCTTGAACGGCGCGACGCCAACGCGGCGCACGGTGTCGATGAAGCGCTCGTCCTCGATGCGGTCGCGCACGTAGACCTGCAGAATGCGGTCGATCACGTCCGGCATCTGGTGCGCCGAGAACGACGGGCCGATGATCTTGCCGACCGCGGCGTCGTTGCCCTGCGCGCCGCCCAGCGACACCTGGTACCACTCGGCGCCGTCCTTGTCGACGCCGAGGATGCCGATGTTGCCGATGTGGTGGTGGCCGCAGGCGTTGATGCAGCCGGAGATGTTCAGATCGATCTCGCCGATGTCGTGCTGGAAGTCGAGATTATCGAAACGCTCGGCGATCGCCTCGGCGATCGGGATCGATTTCGCGTTCGCCAGCGCGCAGAAGTCGCCGCCGGGGCAGCACACGATGTCGGTCAAGAGGCCGATGTTCGGCGTGGCCAGACCCTGCGACTTGGCGGCTTCCCACACGGCGTACAGGTCAGCCAGCTTCACGTCCGACAGCACCAGGTTCTGCTCGTGCGTGACGCGCAGCTCGCCGAAGCTGTAGCGGTCCACGAGGCCGGCGACGAACTCCATCTGCTCGGCGGTGGCGTCGCCCGGCGGCACGCCGGTCTTTTTCAGCGACAGCGTGACGGCGGCGTAGCCCGGCACCTTGTGCGCGACGACGTTGCGGCTTACCCAGTTGGCGAATGCCTTGTTCTCCGCCTTGTGCTGTTCGAAGGTGGCGTCGGTCGCCGGCAGCGCCTCGTAGGCCGGCGCCGTGAAATAGGCGGCGACGCGCCGCAGTTCTTCCTCGGTGATGGTGCCGGGGCCGTCTTTCAGGTGCGCCCATTCCTCGTCGACCTGGCGGCGGTATTCGTCGATGCCGATCGCCTTGACCAGGATCTTGATGCGCGCCTTGTAGATGTTGTCGCGGCGGCCGTACTGGTTGTACACGCGCAGGATGGCTTCGATGTAGGTCAGCACGTGCTGCCACGGCAGGAAGTCGCGGATCACGCTGCCCAGGATTGGCGTGCGGCCCATGCCGCCGCCGACCATCACGCGGAAGCCGATCTCGCCCTGTTCGTTCTGCGCGACGTGCAGGCCGATGTCGTGCACGGCGGTCGCCGCGCGGTCTTCGACGGCGCCGCTGATGGCGATCTTGAACTTGCGCGGCAAGTAGGCAAATTCCGGATGGAAGGTGCTCCACTCGCGCAGGATTTCCGCATACGGACGCGGATCGACGAGTTCGTCCGGCGCAATGCCGGCGAACTGGTCGGACGTGATGTTGCGCACGCAGTTGCCCGAGGTCTGGATCGCGTGCATTTCGACGGAAGCGAGCTTCTCGAGAATCTCCGGTGTCTTTTCCAACTCCATCCAGTTGAACTGGATGTTCTGGCGCGTCGTGAAGTGGCCGTAGCCGCGGTCGTAGGTGCGGGCGATGTGTGCGAACATGCGCAGTTGCTGCGACGACAGCAGGCCGTATGGCACGGCAATGCGCAGCATGTAGGCGTGGCGCTGCATGTACAGGCCGTTCTGCAGGCGCAGGATGCGAAATTCGTCCTCGGCCAGTTCGCCCGAGAGGCGGCGGCGCACCTGATCGCGGTACTGCGCGACGCGCTCCCTGACGATTTGATGGTCGTATTGATCGTAGCGATACATCTTGAAGTCCTCAAAAAACGAGCTTGACCGCGACGGTCGTCAGCATGGTGGCCAACAGCACGCGCAGGATTTTTTCCGGTATGGCTCGCGACGCCAGCGAACCCAGCGTGATGCCGGGTACGGAACCCAGCAGCAAGGTTGCCAGCAACACCCAGTCGATGGATCCAAGCCACCAGTGCCCCAGGGCCGCAAGCGCGGTCAGGGGCACGGCGTAGGCGATATCGGTGCCGGCGATTTCGGCCGGCGTCAGGCGGGGATAAAGCAGAACCAGTATCGTGGCACCGATTGCGCCGGCGCCGATGGACGAGATTGTAACCAATGTGCCGAGGATTGCGCCGGAAACAATGGTGGCCGCAACCAGTTTTCCGCCGTGCAGCTGGCGGTTCGGGTGCTGCGTCATCCAGTGTTGCAGACGGGTGCGGAACATCAGCGCGATCACGGTCAGGAAGACGGAGCCGGCGATCGAATAGCGGATGATATGGGCGGCTTGCGGCCCCAGGCCGCCGAAATGCTTGAGCGCGACGGTAGTCAGCAGTGCGGCCGGCAACGCGCCCGCGCACAGGCGGCGCACGACGGCCCATTGGACGTTGCCTTTCGAGCGGTGTGCGGCGGTACCGGCGATCTTGGTGACGGAGGCGAATGCCAAGTCGGTGCCGACCGCGACCGTCGGCGAGACGCCGAACAGCAGCGTCAGCACCGGCGTCATCAATGAACCGCCGCCGACCCCGGTCAGGCCGACCAGCAAGCCGACGGCAAAGCCGGAAACCATATAAGAAAGAGACATAAACCCTCGCGCGAAGTAGGGCAAATGGTAATAAACTTATGTCTTATTCCAAACGACTTCCTGATTATTTGCTTATATGTCTTTTTGGTATAAGCAATGATGAAAAATAATTAAGACAGTCCATAGCCGGGGAAGGGAAGCATGAATCTCCACCAACTTCGCTTCGTGCGCGAAGCCGTCCGCCAGAATTTCAACCTCACCGAGGCTGCCAAGGCGCTGTTCACGTCGCAGCCCGGCGTCTCGAAGGCCATCATCGAGCTGGAAGAAGAACTGGGCGTCGACATCTTCACGCGCCACGGCAAGCGCATCCGCGGCCTGACCGAGCCGGGGCGCGCGGTGCTGAAGTCGGTCGAACTGATCATGCAGGAAATCGACGGCCTGAAGCGCATCGGCAACGAGTTCGCCGCGCACGACAGCGGCAGTTTTACCATTGCCACCACGCATACGCAGGCGCGCTATTCGCTGCCCAAGGTCGTGCAGGCATTCACGCAGAAATTCCCGAAGGTGCGCCTGTCGCTGCTGCAGGGCAATCCGAAGCAGGTTGCCGACATGGTCTTGATGGACCAGGCGGACCTGGCGATCGCGACCGAATCGATCGCCGACATCGAAGGGCTGATCTCCCTGCCATGCTACCAGTGGGAGCACCTGGTCGTCGTGCCACCCGAGCATTCGCTGCTCAACGCGAAATCGGTCACGCTGGAGGAAATCGCCGCCTATCCGCTGATCACCTACGACAGCGCCTTCACCGGGCGCAACAAGATCGATCACGCCTTTCAGCTACGCAACCTGAAGCCCGACATCCTGCTGGAAGCGATCGACGCCGACGTCATCAAGACCTACGTCGAACTCGGCCTGGGCGTGGGCATCATCGCCGGCATGGCCTTCGATCCCGAGCGCGACAAGAACCTGCGCGCGATCCCGGTCGGCCATCTGTTCGGCACCAACGTGTCGCGCTTGGCCCTGAAGCAGGGCGCCTACCTGCGCGGCTACGTGTACACCTTCATCGAACTTCTGGCCCCGACGCTGAATCGCAAGCTGGTCGAGCAGGTCTTGAGCGGCGAAAAGGATATGTATGAACTGTAGCCGGGCCGCCGACAGCACATGCAAGGAGCGGGCATGAGATCAACCAGGGCGACCGCCGCCATCGAGCGGCTGAAGGAGCGCAGCGGCAATCCGCATTACGCGATGGTGCGCACCGGCAACGGACTGTTCTATCTGGTCGACCATGCCGGCGATCCGCCGAAGGTCGTCAGCGAGCGCCTGCCGCTGGAGGAATTCGTCGCTTTCGTGCAAGCCTTCGGACCGCAGAAGCCGAAGAAGGCGACCAAGGCGGACCTCGCCTTCGAGAAGCAACTGGGCAAACGCTGATTTTTTGCGCGTTTGCGCCGGCCGACGGGATCAGGCAGGGCGCGACGGCGATGACGGCAGCAGCACGTCGTCGAACTGCAGGGTACGGCCGTCTTCGGCCTTCAGCTCGATTCCGCGCAAGGGTTTGTGTTCCTTGCGGTCGACTGCGCCCGGCGGCCGCTCGTCCGAGGCGAAGGTGTATTGCGCGCCCCATTGGCCAAGCGCGATCAGGACCGGCAGCAGCGATTTGCCTTTTTCCGTCAGGACATACTCCTGGTAGGCGCTGCCGTCCGAGGCCGGCTCCGCGCGCATGATGTCCTGTTCGACCAGCGATTTCAGGCGGGCGGCGAGGATGTTTTTCGCCATGCCGAGATGGCGCTGGAATTCCCCGAAGCGGCGCCGGCCGGCGATGGCGTCGCGCACGATCAGCAGCGACCACCAGTCACCGATGATGTCCAGCGTACGGGCAATCGCGCAAGCATCACCCTTCAGGCAGGTTCGTCTCATGGTCCGTTCTCCGGCATTGCGCGTCGAAGGTGTCATTTTACCGGATGTGGTTGTTTTATGAAACTGGATGGCGTACAGTTCAGTTTCATCAAGAAACCAGGTACGCTGATTGACTGACATGGTTTCGGCGATGGCTGTTCTCTACTATCTGTGACTACATGGGAATCTTTTTGCCTTTGTGGTTTCATTATGAAACTTTATGCGAGGTGTGCGATGCGATTGAAAGAAAAAGTGGCTTTTATTACCGGCGGCAACAGCGGCATCGGCTTGGCGACGGCCAGGCGGTTCGTCGCGGAAGGGGCGAAAGTGGCGATCGCCGGCAGGAACCGGTCGACGCTGGATCGGGCACGCGCCGAACTGGGCGCAAACCTGCTGGCGCTGCAGGCCGACCTGCAGGACCCACAGGCGATCGACGATGCGGTCCGGCAGGCTGCGGCCACGCTCGGCAAGATCGACGTCGTGTTCGCGAATGCCGGCATCGCCGGCCTGACCCCGCTGGGTAGCACTGCGTTGCCGGCCTTCGAGGAAATCCTTCGTACCAACGTGACCGGCGTGTTCTTTACCGTGCAGTCCGCGCTGCCGCACCTGAGCGACAACGCATCCATCGTACTCAACGGCTCGGTGCTTGCCGACAGCGGCCGTCCGGGATGGGCGGCCTACGCGGCCAGCAAGGCGGCCGTACGGTCGCTGACCCGGGTGCTGGCGGCGGAACTCGCGCCGCGCGGCATCCGCGTGAACCAGGTGACGCCTGGCGCGGCGCGTACGCCGATCTGGTCCGGCATGGCGCCGACCGAGGAGCAGCGTGGCGCGCTGGAAACCAGCATCAGCAAGGGGATTCCGCTGGGCCGCATCGGTTTGGCCGAGGAAGTGGCAAACGCCGTGCTGTTCCTTGCTTCGGACGAGGCATCGAACGTCACGGCAGCGGAAATCGCGGTGGACGGCGGCGCTGGCGGCGCCCCGATGGGCGCGCCGGTCTACGGCGCGCGCTGACGTTCCTGTTCAGTCCAGCGTCGCGACGACCGGCGCGTGATCCGACGGCTGCTCCCGCTTGCGCGGCAGCTTGTCGATCACGCAGGCCGTGCAGCGCGCCGCCAGCGCGGGTGACAGCAGGATGTGGTCGATGCGCAGGCCCATGTTGCGGCGGAAGGCCATCTGGCGGTAGTCCCACCAGCTGTACAGCTTTTCCGGCTGGTCGAACAGCCGGAACGCGTCCTTCAGGTCCAGCGCGAGCAGGTCGCGGAAGGCGGCGCGCTCGGGTTCCGACACGTGGATCTGCCCGGCCCAGGCCGCCGGGTCGTGCACGTCGCGATCCTCCGGCGCGATGTTGTAGTCGCCCAGCAGCGCGAGCTGCGGATACTGCGCGCATTCGGACTTGACCCAGTCGTGCAGCGCCTTCAGCCAGTTCATCTTGTAGCTGAACTTTTCCGAGCCGACCGCCTGGCCGTTCGGGATGTAGACGCAGATCACACGGATGCCGTCGATGGTGGCAGCGATGACGCGCTGGTGGTCGTCCTCGAACAGCGGGTTGTTCTTCACGACGTCCGCTATCGGATGGCGCGACAGGATGGCGACGCCGTTGTAGGTCTTTTGTCCGCAGAAGACGGCCTGGTAGCCGGCCGCCTCCAGTTCCGCGGTGGGAAACTTGTCGTCGACGGTCTTCGTTTCCTGCAGGCAGAGCACGTCGACCGGATTGTCGGTCAACCATTGCAGCACGTGGGGCAGGCGGACTTTCAATGAATTCACGTTCCAGGTGGCGAGCTTCACGGCAGCGTCTTTGTTTCCGTCAAAACGCTACATGGTACCTGCTTTTGCGCGATGCCCGGTTGCATGATCGCCCGGCTTGCGCGCGCAAGGCATAAGCTCAGTCATCTGTTTTCTTAGGTGGCGCCCGGATATCGATATGCGAATAGATTCGTGTCAATGGCGCAATAACCGGAATATCTTGTCCTTGTCGCGCGGGCTGTCGCCGTTGTCCGTATGGGGAGGGCGCAAGGCGGTTTGCGACGATCTGGCACTGCGGCTGCCGGTGCAAACATTCGCGAGAAGAGGGTATCCATGTCCAAAATTGCTGTTTCAAATTCAGCTGGAACGGCGGCGCGCTCCGTGCCGCCGGTTGCATTGTCGGAAGACTGGCTGGCGGTATGGGTCGGCTTGCTGGTATTCGTGCTGGCCCTGATCGGGATCGCCGGGCCGAATCTGTTAGGTTGGGTTGTTTCCACGTCGGTATGGACCGATCTGTCTGGTGCGGTCGGCACGGCCGGCAAGACCTATGCGGGCCTGGGCGGAGTCGGCGCGTTCGTCGCGACGTATCTGGCTTTGCTGATCGTGCTGACGAGCGGCGCCGCTACCCTGAAGGCGGACGTCAAGCGCTTTGCCGCGGCGTTCACGGTCGTCTTCGTGCTGGCCTATGTCAGCTGGATCGTCGGCAATCACGCGCATTTTGCCGCGATCACACCGGCCGATTTCAAGAAGTTCGGCATCGATTGGTCGCTGCGGCTGACCAATGAGGGTGGCTATATCTTCGCGTTGGTTGCCGGGCTGATCATCGGCAACTTCTTCCCGCAGCTGGCAGAATGGTTGCACGAAGCGATACGCCCCGAGCTGTACATCAAGATCGCAATCGTGATTCTCGGCGCCTTCATCGCCGTCACCATTGCGGGCAAGCTGTCGCTGGCCGGCTCGATCCTGTTGCGCGGCGTAGCAGCCATCGTCGAGGCCTATCTGATCTATTGGTCAGTCGTGTATTTCATCGCACGCAAATGGTTCGGTTTTTCCCGCGAATGGGCGGCGCCGCTGGCTTCCGGCATCTCGATCTGCGGCGTGTCCGCGTCCATCGCCACCGGTGGCGCGATCCGTTCGCGCCCCTCGGTGCCGGTGCTGGTGTCGTCGCTGGTGGTGGTGTTCGCGGTGGTCGAAGTGCTGATCCTGCCGTTCGCCGCACAGACCTGGCTGTCGCATGAACCGCTGGTGGCTGCGACCTGGATCGGTCTCGCCGTGAAAACCGACGGTGCCGCGGTGGCGGCCGGCGGCATCACGCAGGCGTTGATCCAGGCCAAGGCCGCCGCCGAAGGCATCCATTACGAACCAGGCTGGATATTGAGCACGACGGCGACGATCAAGGTCTTCATCGACATCTTCATCGGCGTGTGGGCCTTCATCCTTGCCTACATCTGGACCAATCACATCAATGTGCAGGCCGGAGGCGACAAGGCGAAGGCGGCCGAGATCTGGCAGCGCTTCCCGAAGTTCATCATCGGTTTCGTGCTGACATTCCTGGTGACCTTCGCGCTGGCGACGACGGCCGATGCGGATCATCTGGCGAAGATTGCTTCAGCGGTCGGTTCGGCGAACGTGTTCCGCGTCATCTTCTTCATCCTGACTTTCTTCTCGATCGGCGTGTTGTCCAACTTCCGCAAGCTGTGGCAGCAGGGCTTCGGTAAGCTGGTCGCCGTCTATGCCGTCAGCCTGTTCGGTTTTGTCGTATGGGTCGGGTTGCTGGTGTCGTGGATTTTCTTCAGCGGGGTCAAACCGCCGCTGGCGCATTGAATGGAGCAAGCATCATGTCCGACGATATCCGCAACGAATTGAACAGCCAGCAGGTGGAACCGCTGCTGCCGATCGAGAAGAAACTGATCGGCTGGAGCCTGGGCATCGGCCTGGCGCTGCTGGCAATACTTGCCGTACTCAACCATTTCCTGCCTCCGATCAGCTCCTGATGCGCCTTGCCGACGGCGCGCTTCCCGGCGAAGGAAGGTGTCAGCCGGCAGGCAGGTCCGTCGGCAACTTCCCGGGCGCATTGCCCATCTGCCATGCGTACCACAGGCTTTGCGCGATGCGCTGCGCCGCGCCGGCGGCGCGTTCGCGCATCGCCTCGTTCGGCTGCTCCGCCAGCGTCTCGCGGAACAGCGCCAGCCAGCGCTGGAAAAATGCCGGATTCAGCTCGTCCAGCGCGACATGCTTTTGCATCGGCGTGCCGGAATACCTGCCGCTGCCGCGCAGGATGGAAGACCAGAAATCGGTCAGCAACGCCAGGTGATGATCCCAGTCGTCGACGCGCGCGTTGAATACAGGACCGATCAGGTCGTCGCGGCGCACCTTGGCGTAGAAGGCGCGGACGAAGGCGGCGATCTCTTCGTCGGTGCAGATATCGGGGTTGATCATGCAAGGCTCCGCAGCGGCTGGTCGGATCCGTCATTATGCGGCAGACCGGCGGCTTGCGCAGCCGGCGCACGCTTGCCCAAAATAGGCCCTTCCCGTACAATCCTTCGACCATTTCGTCTTGCGTGACGGGTGAAAATCGGCTGATTTTCCTGAAGTTGCAGGGAGATCGCGTCGAGAAGAAGGCTTCGCCCCATGTGACGCGAGATGCATCCGCCGTACGCCCGGGCTGCCGAGCAGGGAAACCAGGGCTGAGGCTGCCGCATCCGTTTGCCCGCGTTCGATTCCTGTCAGCCGCCCGACCGGCGTCGCGTCCGTCGTACGACGCGGCGGCTGACGAACGGCCTTTTTGAACGATTGGAGCCATTGCATGTTTTCGAAAGACCAAACCCTCGCCAAGACCGATGCGGAACTGTGGTCGGCGATCCAGAAGGAAAACACCCGTCAGCAGGAGCACATCGAACTGATCGCGTCCGAGAACTACACCTCGCCGGCCGTGATGGAGGCGCAGGGTTCGCAACTGACCAACAAGTACGCGGAAGGCTACCCGGGCAAGCGCTACTACGGCGGCTGCGAATACGTCGACATCGTCGAGCAGCTGGCGATCGACCGCGTCAAGCAACTGTACGGCGCGGACGCCGCCAACGTGCAGCCCAATTCCGGCTCGCAGGCCAACCAGGGCGTGTTCCTCGCGGTGCTGAAGCCAGGCGACACCATCATGGGCATGTCGCTGGCCGAAGGCGGCCACCTGACGCACGGCATGGCGCTGAACATGTCGGGCAAGTGGTTCAACGTGGTTTCCTACGGCTTGAACGACAAGGAGGAAATCGATTATGAACAGGTGGAGCGCCTGGCGCGCGAGCACAAGCCCAAGCTGATCATCGCCGGCGCGTCGGCCTATGCGCTGCGCATCGATTTCGAACGCTTCGCGAAGATCGCGAAGGAAGTCGGCGCCTACTTCATGGTCGACATGGCGCACTACGCCGGCCTGATCGCCGCCGGCCAGTATCCGAACCCGGTGCCGTATGCCGACTTCGTCACCTCGACCACGCACAAGTCGCTGCGCGGCCCGCGCGGCGGCTTCATCCTGATGAAGGCCGAGCACGAGAAGATCATCAACTCGGCGATCTTTCCCGGCCTGCAGGGCGGCCCGCTGATGCACGTGATCGCCGGCAAGGCGGTGGCGTTCAAGGAAGCGCTGGCGCCGGAATTCAAGACCTACCAGCAGCAGGTCGTGAAGAATGCCGACGCGCTGGCGAAGGCGCTGAGCGCGCGCGGTTTGCGTATCGTGTCCAGCCGCACCGAGTCGCACGTGATGCTGGTCGACCTGCGCGCCAAGAAGATCACCGGCAAGGATGCCGAGGCGCTGCTGGGCCGCGCTCACATCACCTGCAACAAGAACGCCATCCCGAACGATCCGGAGAAGCCGTTCGTCACGTCCGGCATCCGCCTCGGCAGCCCGGCCATGACCACGCGCGGCTTCAGGGAAGCCGAGGCGGCCAAGGTCGGCAACCTGATCGCCGACGTGCTCGACAACCCGAACGACGAAGCGACGATCGCGCGCGTGAAGGCGGAGGTCAAGAAGCTGACCGACGCCTTCCCCGTATACGGTTGACCTGCGGCTGATCTGCCGTTACGGTAAGCTGTGCGGTGCGCGGCCACGCCGCGCCTGTCATCGAATGGCCTTGCACGGAGATGGTCCGGCAAGGCCATTTTAGGATGTCGGGAGGAAGAACGGTCGCGCCGTTCGCCGTTCGTAGGGATGTACGGATATCAGGTTTCATCGCCACGCCATGAAATGCCCCTTCTGCCAGCACGAAGATACCCAGGTTCTCGATACGCGCGTATCCGAGGAGGGCGACAGCATCCGCCGCCGGCGCCGCTGTATCCACTGCGACAAGCGCTTCACCACCTATGAGCGCATCGAACTGTCGATGCCGGTGGTGGTGAAGAAGAACGGCAGCCGCACCGAATTCATGCAGTCCAAACTGCGCGCCAGCCTGCTGCTGGCCTTGCGCAAGCGTCCCGTTCCAGCGGAAGCGGTCGACGCCGCCATCCACCGCATCGAGCAGAAGCTGCTGGCCAGCGGCGAGCGTGAAGTGCTGTCCGGCCAGATCGGCGAACTGGTGATGCGCGAATTGAAGCGGCTCGACAAGATCGCCTACATCCGCTTTGCCTCCGTCTACAAGAGCTTCGAGGATCTCGCCGAATTCCAGGACGCGATCGCCGAAGTCGGCCGGGAACGCAAGGCGCCGGGCAAGTAGTCCGCTGCGTTCCGTCCGCGGCGTCCGAGGATCGATTTTCCCTGTACGCCGTAGTCTCATCCCTCTCCCGCCAAAATCGCCAAAATCCCATGTTGATGGGATACCCAAGTGCCGCCGATCTGACGAGAATAGCCAGCTCCCGGCCGCACCGATGTCTGATGCGCGGCTCCGATGACCATGACGCGGAAAAGGGCATATGCGGACAGATGCAAGCGGCTTCTCCCTCATCGAAGTACTCGTCTCCGTTTTCGTGCTGGCGGCCGGCGTGATCGGCGCCGTCGCGATGCAGATGGCCTCGCTGCAGGCGAACCGGCAGTCGGCCTATCAGTCGGAAGCCGCAAGGCTCGCGGCGGACATGGCGGAGCGCATCGGCGCGGCCGATGTCCCGGCCGACGATGGCGGCAATCCCTATCTGCGCGTCGACCATGCCGCCGGACAGGCGCTCCCGCCCGTGCCGGCGGAGGACTGTTACGGCGCCGAGGCCTCGTGCGATTCCACGCAGTCGACGCAGTTCGCATTGACGGAGTGGCTGAACCGGCTGGACGCGGTGCTGCCCGGCATGCGCGTGCGCATATGCCGCGACGCGGCGCCCTGGGATGCCGGCCGGCGCCGCTACACCTGGGCCTGCGCGCCGTCCGCGCAGGCGCCGATCGCCATCAAGATCGGCTGGCGCGACGTGCCGGGCGAATACGATGCGCACGAAGCGCTGGACGGCGATCTGGACGCGCCGCGTCTCGTCCTGCCGGTCGTGCCGGCGCGATGAAGACCCGTGCCGCCGATGCGCGTGGAAAACGGCCGCGCGGAACAAGTAGCCAGCGCGGCCTGACCCTGGTCGAATTGATGATCGCGATTGTGCTGGGCATGCTGGTACTGCTGGTCGCCACGCATCTGCTGTTGTCCGCCAAGGCGGCCTACGTGGCGGAAGACCAGGCGACCCTGGTCGACGAGACCGGTCGTTATGCGCTGGCCGTCGTCGCGCGTGCGATCCGGCAGGCGGGATACCAGCCTCATGGCACCGAAGATACGCCGCAGGTTTCGGCCGACCTGGCGCCCGCCGTCGCCGGCATGGACGGCATGACGCTGAAGAAAAGCAGTCCGGCCCTGGCATCCGCCACCGGCAGCGGTGCCGTCAACGGCAGCGACATCCTGGCCTTGCGCTTCTACGGCGACGAAGCCGGCGCCCCGCTGCTGAACTGCGCCGGCTTGCCGGCGCCGGCGGCGTCCGCGATCGACGATCCGGAACAGGCCGGCGGCTGGAGCATCTTCTTCGTGGCGAAGGACAGCGGCGGCGAACCGGAACTGCGCTGCAAGTACCAGACCCAGAGCGGCTGGAGCGCGGATGCCATCGCGCGCGGCGTGGAATCGTTCCAGGTGCTGTATGGCTTGGATACCGGCGGCGACGGCACGCCGGACCGCTTCGTCAACGCCGACGGCGTCGACGCGCTGGATGCCGGGCTCACGCTGCACGGCGAAAATGCCGTCGCGCGCCTCGAGGATCTGCGCAGGCGAAGCTACTGGAAGAAGGTGCGCGCCGTCCGCGTCGCGCTGCTGGTGCGCGGCAGCGCGCCGGCGAGGGATGACGCGCTGGCCGCCGTCCACGATCTTTTCGGGCCGGTCTACGGCCGCGCGCATGCAGCGGACAAGGGAACGCGCATCGCGGAGCCGGACTTGTCCGCCAAGGTCCGCAACCGCATCAGGCGGGTCTATACGCTCACGGTGCGCCTGCGCAACGATCCGGCCGGCGGCACGACATGAACAGACCATCCCTTCTGCGCCAGGCGATGCGGCCGGCGACCGGCGCCACGCTGGTCGTGACCTTGCTGATGCTGGTGGTCGTGCTGCTGCTCGGCATCGCGGCGTCGCAGCTGGCCTTGCAGGGAGAACGGATGGCACGCAACGATCGCGATCGCCGGCTTGCATTCCAGGCGGCCGAGGCCGCCTTGCGCGATGCCGAGCTGGACATCGAGGATGCGCCCGACCCGCGGTTGTCGCGCAGCCGGCTGTTCAGCCGCTACAGCGCCGCGGGCTTTCCATCCGCGGACGGCACCTGCCATGCTGGCGCCGCCCATCCCTATCTCGGACTGTGCCGCCCGTCCGCGCCGGGACAGCCTTTCGTCTGGCAAACGGCGGACATGGATGGTGATGCATCCGCCTTCGTGCCGTACGGCAGGTTCACCGGCCGGATATATCCGACCGGAGATGCGCTGGCGGCGAAGGTGCCGCGCTATCTTATCGAACTGCTGCCCGACAGAACGCCGGGCGGACAGGCGGAACGCCGTGCCTACCTGTACCGCATCACCGCGGTCGGCTACGGTGCCAGCGAGCACACGCAGGTGGCGCTGCAATCGATCTACCGGAAGACCCGATGAGGAAGAGACGATATCCCGGCAACCGCATGCTGGCGCTGGCCCTGTGGCTGGCCGGAGCCGGCGCGTGGGCCGCGCCGCCTACCGTGGACCTGCAGGACGACCCGCAGATGGCGTCATGCCGATCCGCGGCATCCGGCATGGTGTTGTCCGGCACCGTCGCCTTCACATCGAACGGCGGTGACGTTTATCTGTACGAGACAGCGTTCGATGCTGTCGCCTGGTCGGGCAGCGTGAGAAGGCGGCCGGTCTTGTTCGATGCGCACGGCCAGGCGAGCGCGGGTGCGGCGGACTGGGACGCCGGCGTCTTGTTGCAGCAGGCCGATCCCGCGACACGGCGCATTTTCACGATGGACGCTGAAGGCGGCATGCCGCGCACCATTCCCTTTGAATGGACATCATTGCCGGCAACGCAGCAAGCATGGCTGGACCGCAACGCGGAAGGCGTGGCCGACGGGCTCGGCGAACAGCGGGTGCGCTATCTGCGCGGCGACCGCAGCCTGGAACTGGACCGCCCCGGCGGCATCTTCCGCCGTCGCCAGCTCGTGCTGGGCGACATCGTGCACGGCAAGCCGGTTCTTGCCGCGGGGCCAGTCGCGTGGCCGGCGGCGCCGGGCGCGGAGGCCGATGCAATGGCCGGCGGTACCCAGCCGCCGGTCGTGTTCGCCGGCGCCAACGACGGCATGCTGCATGCGTTCGACGGCGACAACGGAAGCGAACTGTTCGCCTACGTGCCGCGGGCGTTGTTCCCGTTTCTGGCCGGCCTGACGGATCCCGGCCAACCGCATCGCGCCTATGTCGACGGTTCGATGACGCTTGCCGTGGCGCAGTTCGGCAATGCGTGGCGCAGGGTGCTGGTCGCCGGCATGCGCGGCGGCGCGCAGGGCGTGTTCGCGCTCGACGTGTCCGAACCCGCACATTTCGGCCGCACGGGCGCCCTGTGGGAATTCACCGATGCGGACGACGCAGCCATGGGAAATGTGATCGGCGCGCCGGCCGTCGGGCGCTTTCGCATCGTGCGCGACGGGCGGCCGTCCTATCGCTATTTCGCGGTCGTCGCCGGTGGTGTCGACAGCCAGGTCGATGACGGCAGGCGCGATGCCAGCGGCGCACCCGCGCTGTTCCTGCTGGCGCTCGACAAGCCGACGGCCGAGCAGTGGCAGGCGGGCGTCAACTATTTCCGGTTTGTGCTCCCGGCCGGCGCGGCCGGCATGCCGAACGGTCTGGCCGAACCGGCGCTGGTGGAGGATGACGACGGCATGGTCGCGGCGGTATACGCAGGCGACCTGCAGGGCAACCTGTGGCGCTTCGATTTCGGCGGTGCGTCGCCGTGGCCGGACGCGCTGGGCGGCGCCGCACCCAAGCCGGTCTTCATCGCCGCTGACGAGAGCGGACGCCGCCAACCGATCACGCAAAAACCGGCCGTCGTGTTCGCGCCTGGTGGCCGTGTCGTGCTGTTCGGCACCGGCAAGCTGCTGGAAGGCGCAGACCTCGATGCGCGCCATTTCCAGACGCAATCCTTCTACGGCGTGCTGGACGTGCCGGGCCAACGCGGCAGCACGCCGACGCGTCGTGCTCTTGCAGCAAGAACCTTGCTCGCGAACACCGACGGCACGATGCGCATCCGGGGCGACACGTTCCGCTATGGCGCGGACCGTGCCGGCTGGTATGTCGATTTCATCGATTCGGCGACGACCGGCGAACGCAGCGTGACGCATGCCGACGTGGAGGGCGGCGCGGTGCTGTTTTACACCGTGACGCCGTCGGTCTATGCCTGCCGGCCGGCGTCCAGCCGTTTCTATCGGCTCGACGCGCTGTACGGCCTGACGCCGCCGGACACCGTGTATGCCGGCCTGACGACGAGCGAAGACGCAACCCGCATGCCGGACGTCGTGCCGCCGGCCTTTGTGCGCGCCGGTCCGCCGGACGTGTTCGGGCGCCGCATCCTGCGCAGGACGGCTGCGTGGCAGGAAGACGGCGCCATGGGCGACGGTGGCAGGCCCGCGCCGGCCGGCATCGACAACGCCGGCATCGCCGGCCGCCTGAGCTGGCGCGAGATCGTCGACTGGAACGAAGCGCGCCTCACTGACGGCGTATCCCGATAGAGGTCCATGCCAATGAAAACGAGAACGAAAGCGAAGGCACTTAGCGGCGGCTTCTCGCTGCCCGAACTGATGGTCGTGCTGCTGGTCATCGCGATCCTGGCTGCCGTCGCCTATCCGTCCTACCGCGACGCGGTGCTGAAGACGCGCCGCGCGGAAGGGCTGGCGGCACTGGCGAAATTGATGGAACAGCAGGAGCGCTACTATTCGGTGTACGGTCACTACGTCGCCTTTTCCGCCGACGCGACGGAGCCGGAAGCGCAGCATTTCAAATGGTATTCCGGCGAAGCGCCGGCGGCGAGCTTCTACGAGATCGAGGGCCGGGCCTGCGACGGCGAAAGCCTGCGCGACTGCATCGCCCTGAGCGCGTATCCGGGAACGGCGCGGGTGCGCGCCGCCTATCGCGATCCGAGGTGCGGGACGCTGGCGCTGGACAGCCGCGGCCGACGTTCCGCCGACGGCGCGCGGTGCTGGCCATGAACGCCGGCCGACGCCGCGTGGCGGGCTGGACCGCGGTCGAGCTGATGACCGTCCTTGCCGTGGCGGCCATCCTCCTCGCGATCGGCGTACCCGCATTCCGCGGCCTGATCGAGGGACAGAAGCTACGCACGACCGCCAATGCGCTGTTCACGGCGGTCAACCTGGCGCGCTCCGAAGCGATCCGCCGCGGCAGGCGGGTCGACCTGGTGCCGGCCGGCGACGGTTCGGACTGGCGGAACGGCTGGCTGGTCTTCATCGACCGCGACAACGACCAGCGGCCGGATGCCGGCGAAACGGTCGTCCGGGTATTTCCCGCGGTGGATGGCGGCATGCGCATCGATGCCGGTTTCACGGATTCGAAAGTACAATATGTCGCATTCAACGGCAGCGGCCGCACGCGCACCAACGCCAGCAGCCAGACCGCGCAATCGGGTAGCTGGCATCTGGCGCTCGGCACGCGGTCGCGCAAGGTAGTGATCAATTTCCTGGGCCGACCGCGCGTCTGCAATCCGGCCGCCGAGCCCGACACCTGCTGACCGCCGCATCGGCGGCATTCGATTCTGGATCATCCGTGGAAATTCACAGCGACGAACAAGGCATGCGCCTCGCCCTGGAGCTGGCCGCCAAGGGCATGTACACGACCACGCCGAATCCGCGCGTCGGCTGCGTCATCGTCAAGGACGGCCGCCTCATCGGCAGCGGCCATACGCAGCCGGTCGGACACGCGCATGCGGAAGTGCAGGCGCTGAACGACGTCGCCGACCGCGGCTACGATCCGGACGGCGCAACGGTGTACGTCACGCTGGAACCCTGCAGCCACTGGGGCCGCACGCCGCCGTGCGCCGACGCGTTGGCGCGCGCGCGCGTGGCGCGCGTGGTGGCGGCGGTTGCCGATCCGAATCCGCTGGTGGCAGGGCAAGGCCTGGCGCGCCTGCGCGACGCCGGCATCCAGGTCAGTTGCGGCGTGCTGGAGGACGAGGCGCGCGAGATGAACATCGGCTTCTTTGCGCGCATGCAGCGTGGCCGGCCCTGGGTGCGCCTGAAGACGGCCGCCAGCCTGGACGGCATGACCGCGCTGCCCAACGGCGTCAGCCAGTGGATCACCGGCGAGCCGGCGCGTGCCGACGGCCACGCATGGCGCGCGCGCGCCTGCGCGATCCTGACCGGCATCGGCACCGTGATGGAAGACGACCCGCAGTTGACCGTGCGCGCGATCGACACGCCGCGCCAGCCGCGGCGCATCGTGATCGACAGCCGGCTGCAGATCAGCCCGCATGCACGCGTCCTCGAAGGCGGCGGCACGTGGATCGTCGCCGCGCAATCCGATCCGGCAAAGGAAAAGGTGCTGCGCGACCATGGCAACGAGGTCGTCGTGCTGCCGAACGCGGCCGGCAAGGTCGACCTGCCACAGCTGATGACCGAACTCGGGCGCCGCCAGATCAACGAACTGCATGTCGAGGCGGGCTTCAAGCTGAACGGCTCGCTGGTCCGCGAAGGCTGCGTCGACGAGCTGCTGGTCTACCTGGCGCCCAGTCTGCTCGGCGACGCGCAGCGCATGTTCAACCTGCCGGCGCCGGCTGCGCTGGAACAGCGCAGGCGCCTGGCTTTCCACGAGGTCAAGCAGATCGGCGACGATTTGCGTATCCTTGCCCGTTTCACTTCCCCGTCCTGATCATCATGTTTACCGGAATCGTCGCCGCCGTCGGCACCATCACCGAAGTCGCCCCGCTGGGCGACGCCTCCGCCGGCTGCCGGCTTACCGTCGATGCCGGCGGCCTGCCGCTGGCGGACGTCGCGCCGGGCGACTCGATCGCGTTGAACGGCGCCTGCATGACCGTCATCGCCAGGACCGAGCGCACGTTCCAGGTCGACGTCTCGCGCGAGAGCCTGAACTGCACCGCGGGACTCGACCGGCCCGGCGAGGTCAACCTGGAAAAGGCGGTGACGCTGGCCGAGCGCCTTGGAGGCCACCTGGTGTCCGGTCACGTCGACGGTTTGGGCGAGGTGAGGCGGTTCGAGCCGGTCGGCGAATCCTGGCTGCTGGTGGTCGAGGCGCCGAAGGCGCTGGCGAAATACCTGGCGTACAAGGGCTCGATCGTCGTGAACGGCGTGTCGCTGACGGTCAACGGCGTGGACGACACGCCAGGCGGCTGCGCCTTCTCCATCAACCTGATTCCGCATACGGTGCAGGTGACGACGCTGAAGCATCTGCGGCCGGGGACGAAGGTCAACCTGGAAGTGGACCTGATCGCGCGTTACGTGGAGCGAATGCTGTCTTTGCTCAAATAATCGTCCGCTTGGCGATCCGAACGGATTTGCGATCGCCGGGCAGAGGCGACACGGGCCGCCGCCCGTTGATGAGGCTTGCCAAACAGGCGACCGCGCGCATCGGCCACTTCCCGTTGACCGAGCCGTGGGACATCATGATTTGAAGACTGCATTACCGGATCAGGCGACGGCGCCGTGAACGGACAAGGCATTAGCGTATCCCGCTGTCGGCTCACCGCTTCGAGACGCCACGGTTCTTCTCGATCACCGCGATGACGATCAGCATGTAGGCGATCAGCCGGAACAGGTAGCCGCTCGGCGTGTCATCGCTCGCGCCGGTTCCCTGCACGAGGAAGAAGCGGTTGACGCCCTGGATCAGGAAGGAGACCGCGAAGTAGAGGAAGAAGCGGTCGCGTGTGGTTTTCCAGAAGCGCAGAAAGAACAGGGCGGCGATCAGCGAAGCCATACCGATGGCGCCGGTCAGCATGTAGTTGACCATGGATATCCTCACTCTTCCCAGATCAGGCCGTACAGTAACGGAACCAGTGCCGCCAGCGCGGCGATCAGACGCCAGGTGGACAAGTCGACCGCCGGCCCGCTCACCTTGTCGGCGATCAGCAGCAGGTTGTTGACGGTCAGTCCCGCGAAGCACAGTCCGCTCCAAAACAGCAGGCGGTAGCGGGAACGCAGGTAGCTGCGCAGCAGCAGGATGGTACAGCCCATCGACGTCAGCATGCACAAGGTGTAGATCAGTTTTCCCATCAGTCTCTCCGCCATTTGAAGGCATCCGCGAATTGTTGCACTTTCCTGCTGCTGGCCGAGTGAATCAGGTTGGTGATGCCGATCAGGTCGGCCTGGTATGCCGCGGCGAGCTTGTCGACGATCTCGCGCAGCGCATCATGGCTGGGCTGATAGCGATAGCAGCCCGGCGCGCCGCGTACCGGCGCGAGGAAGCCGCCGGCATGCAGGGCCGCGATCAGTTCATCGGCCTGCCGCGTGCCGATATACAGGCGCTGCGCCAGGATTTCAGCATTCCATTCCTCGATGGCCGGATCACGCAGGAGCAGCAGGCCTTCGAGATGAGGAATCGATGGAATGCTGGTGACGATGAACCGTCTGACGTCGTCCGGAATGGGGTTTCCCTTCATTCCTTGTCCTTTGCTGTTGCTGCCAATTTCATTGCTATCCCAATCTTCGATGCAGCCCGAGCGCGGGCGCGATTGCTTGGTAGTGTCCGATCAGGTGCAAATCGGTCTGGCTGTCCGGGGGGATACCCAATATGCCGAATGCCGACAAGCTGTCGTCGAAGGTGCGCAGGGCCTTGCGCCGCAATGCGCTGCCGAATTCCGCCATGGCGTACCGGCACAGCACGAGCTGGAATTCGTTGAACGATGCATCGATGGACAGATCGGACTGCGCCCATACGATGTTGTGCCGCAGGGAAGGTGAAATCATAAACGTGTCGCCGCGGTATTCACAATAGGCGGCCAGTGGACGTTTGCCGCCGGCGCGGCGATGGTTGCCCTCGTATTCGGCCATGCGGGCGACGGGGACGCCGCCGTTCCGCAGCTCTTGCAGGACCGCGCCATTTGCGTGCGTGACGAAGATGCGGCTTCTGTCGTACAGGCCTTCCTCCTCCAGCAGGATCGCGAGCGCGTGCACTTCCTCGGCGCCGGCGCATTCCGGCAGCCATATGTCCGGATGCGGCCACGTGCGCAGATCGCACGCCACCAGCCGCCGCAACGCTGCATGGTATGCGGTGTCATCGAACATGGCGGCGGGGCGCGGGTATAGCGCCGCGACCAGCGCTTCGCCGACCGCTTCTTCGTGCAGCGCACGCTCCTGTACCGCCGAGATGGTGCGCAGGCCGTGCGCCGCCATGAATACGTCCAGCCTGGCTTTCAGCACGGCCGGCCGGTAGCCGCGCAAGTCGTCGCCGCGCGCGCGGTACAGCCCTTCCACCAGCAACCCCAGCTCGATGTCTTCCAGCGCGGCCGGCTGAGGCGCGGCCGGCTCAGGCGCACCTGGCTGAGGTCCGCCCGACCGGGGCATCGGCGGCAAGGGCACGCTTCCCATCAGCGCACGAGCCACACGCGGAGCAGGGAAAGCAGCTGCGCGATGTCGACCGGCTTGGTGATGTAGTCCGAAGCGCCGGCGGCGAAGCACTTGTCGCGGTCGCCCTTCATCGCCTTGGCGGTCAGCGTGATGATCGGCAGCGACTTGAACTTGTGGATCTTGCGGATCGCGCGCATGGTGTCGTAGCCGTCCATCTCGGGCATCATGATGTCCATCAGCACGATTTCGATGTCGGGATCCTTCTCCAGCATCTCGATGCCGTCCTTGCCGTTCTCGGCGAATGACACGACCATGTTCTGCCGTTCCAGCGCCGTGGTGAGCGCGAAGATGTTGCGCAGGTCGTCGTCGACGATCAGCACCTTGCGGCCGCCGAGATCGTTCTGCACTGCGTACACTTCTTCCAGCATGCGCCGCTGCGCGTCCGGCAGGCTGGTTTGCGGGCGGTGCAGGAACAGCGCCGTTTCGTTCAGCAGACGCTCCGGCGAATTGGCGTCCTTGACGATGACCGTCTTCGCCACGCGCTTCAGACGCACGACTTCGCGGCGGTCGAGGTCCTTCGCGGTGTAGACGACGATCGGCAGCCTTTGCAATCGCTTTTCCCTGCCGATGATGTCGAGCAGCGCGAAGCCGTCGATGTCGGGCAGCGTCAGGTCCAGCACCATGCAGTCGAACGACGTGGATTGCAACGCGTCCAGCGCGGCGGTCGCGTTGTCGACCGCCGTGATGTTCAGGTCCGGCGCCTTGATCAGCTCGACGATGTGGCCACGCTGCACGTCGTTGTCCTCCACCACCAGCAGGTTGCGCTGGCCGCGGAAGTGGAACTTCTGCACCTGCGCGAATTCCTCCTCCAGCCTGTCGTGCGCGACCGGCTTGGTCAGCCACGAGATCGCGCCCTGCCGCAGGCCGCGTTCGCGTTCCTTCGAATTGGACAGGATGTGGACCGGGATGTGGCGCGTGGACGGATCGCGCTTGAGTCGGTCGAGCACCGTGAAGCCGTCGCTGTCCGGCAGGTCGATGTCGAGGAAGATGGCGGACGGCAGGTAGTCGCGCGCCAGCGTCAGCGCGGCGTCGCCGCTGAAGGTGACGATGCCCTTGAAGTCCTTTTCCCTGGCATAGCCCAGCAGGATCTTGGCGAAGCGGGAATCGTCCTCGACGATCAGCACGGTGGGATCGCCCGGCGCGACGACGTTGCGGTCGTCGAAGGAGGCTTCCGGCGGCATGAAGATCTGCGATTCGCCGTCGTCGTCTTCCGCGGGACGCAGTTCCGGCTGCGGACCGGCCAGCTCGGGGCCTTCATTGAGCGTCAGCGTGCTGCTGGTCGGCTGCGCCGCATAGTTGCCGAAGCCGGAACGTTCGTGCGGCAGGTAGAGCGTGAACGTACTGCCGCTGCCGACCGTGCTGGTGACGCGGATCTCGCCGCCCAGCAGGCGCGCCAGCTCGCGGCTGATCGACAGGCCGAGGCCGGTGCCGCCGTAGCGGCGCGCGGTACTGCCGTCGGCCTGCTGGAAGGCTTCGAAGATCAACTGCAGCTTGTCGCTCGGAATGCCGACGCCGGAATCGGTGACGGAAAACGCGAGCACGGCGTCGGCGCTGCCGAGATGCGGATGGTCGGGCGTCCAGCCGGATTCGGCCAGGCCGATGTCGAGCCGCACGCCGCCCGTCTCGGTGAACTTGAACGCGTTCGACAGCAGGTTCTTCAGGATCTGCTGCAGGCGCGTGGTGTCGGTCATGATGGCGGCGGGCAGCCGCTCGTCCAGCGTGATGCTGAAGCCCAGCCGCTTGATCTCGGCCATGTGGCGGAAGGTGCGCTCGACGTAGTTGGCGAGGATGGGCAGCCGCGATTCGCTGACTTCCAGCGAGACGGTGCCGGATTCGATCTTCGACAGGTCGAGGATGTCGTTGATCAGGATCAGCAGGTCGCTGCCGGAGCCGTAGATCGTCTTCGCGTATTCGACCTCGCTCTCGGTCAGGTTGCCGTGCGGATTGTCGGCCAGCTGCTGCGCGAGGATCAGCAGGCTGTTCAGCGGTGTGCGCAGCTCGTGCGACATGTTGGCGAGGAATTCGGATTTGTACTTGGAGGACAGCGCCAGCTGCTTGGCCTTTTCCTCCAGCGCGAGCTTGGCCTGTTCCACTTCGTGGTTCTTGTGTTCGACCTCGCTGTTCTGCGCCGACAGCAGGCGCGCCTTTTCCGCCAGTTCCTGGTTGGTCTGCTGCAGTTCCTGCGCCAGCGATTGCGACTGCGTCAGCAGGCTTTCGGTGCGGCTGTTGGCCTCGATGGTGTTCAGCACCACGCCGATCGATTCCATCAGCTGGTCGAGGAAGCCCATGTGGGTCTGCGTGAAGCGGTCCAGCGAGGCGATCTCGATGACGGCCTTGACCTGCTGTTCGAACAGGATCGGCAGCACGACGATGTTGGTCGGCGGCGCCGAGCCGAGGCCGGACGAGACCGCGATGTAGTCGCGCGGGATGTTGGCCAGCCAGACGCGGTTCTTTTCCAGCGCGCACTGGCCGACCAGGCCTTCGCCGGGCGCGAACGAGGTCGGCAGCTTCTTGCTGGAGCGGTAGCCGTAGCTGGCGATCATGCGCAGGCGTGGTTCCGGCACGGCGGAATCCATCATGTAGAACACGCCGTGGTGCGCGGAAACCAGCGGCGCCAGCTCGGACAGGATCATCTTCGACACCGCTTCCAGGTCGCGCTGGCCCTGCAGCAGGCGGGTGAAGCGCGCCAGGTTGGTCTTCAGCCAGTCCTGTTCCGCATTCTTCTGCGTAGTCTCCTTCAGGTTGCGGATCATCTCGTTGATGTTGTCCTTCAGGTCGGACACCTCGCCGCGCGCCTCGACCTGGATCGAGCGCGACAGGTCGCCGCGCGTCACGGCGGTCGCCACCTCGGCGATCGCGCGCACCTGGGTGGTCAGGTTGGCCGCCAGTTGGTTGACGTTCTCGGTCAGGTCCTTCCAGGTGCCGGAGGCGCCCGGCACGCTGGCCTGGCCGCCCAGTTTGCCTTCCACGCCGACTTCGCGCGCGACGGTCGTCACCTGGTCGGCGAACACGGCCAGCGTGTCCGTCATTTCGTTGATCGTGTTGGCAAGGGCCGCGATCTCGCCCTGCGCCGCCACGGTCAGCTTCTTCTTCAGGTCGCCCTTGGCGACGGCGGTCACGACGCCGGCAATGCCGCGCACCTGTGCGGTCAGGTTGGCAGCCATGAAGTTCACGTTCTCGGTCAGGTCCTTCCAGGTACCCCCGACGCCGGTCACCTGCGCCTGGCCGCCGAGCTTGCCTTCGGTGCCGACCTCGCGCGCCACGCGCGTGACTTCGGAGGCGAATGAGGAGAGCTGATCCACCATCACGTTGATGGTGTCCTTCAGTTCGAGAATCTCACCCTTGACGTCCACGGTGATCTTCTTGGACAGGTCGCCGTTCGCCACGGCGGTGGTGACGTCGGCGATGTTGCGCACCTGCGCGGTCAAGTTGGAGGCCATGAAGTTGACGTTGTCGGTCAAGTCCTTCCAGGTGCCGGACGCGCCCGGCACGTTGGCCTGGCCGCCGAGGCGGCCCTCGGTGCCGACCTCGCGCGCCACGCGGGTCACCTCGGACGCGAAGGAACGCAGTTGGTCCACCATCGTATTGATGGTGTCCTTCAGCTGCAGGATTTCGCCGCGCACGTCGACGGTAATCTTCTTCGAGAGGTCGCCGTTCGCCACCGCGGTGGTGACGTCGGCGATGTTGCGCACCTGCGAGGTGAGGTTGCCGGCCATCGAGTTCACCGAGTCGGTCAGGTCCTTCCACGTGCCGGCCACGCCCGGCACGTTGGCCTGGCCGCCGAGCTTGCCTTCGGTGCCGACCTCGCGCGCCACGCGCGTGACCTCGGAAGCGAACGAGGACAACTGGTCCACCATCACGTTGATGGTGTCCTTCAGCTCGAGGATTTCACCCTTGACGTCGGCGGTGATCTTCTTGGACAGGTCGCCGTTCGCCACCGCGGTGGTGACGTCGGCGATGTTGCGCACCTGGCCGGTCAGATTCGACGCCATCGAGTTCACGTTGTCGGTCAGGTCTTTCCAGGTGCCGGCCACGCCCTTCACCTGCGCCTGTCCGCCGAGCTTGCCTTCGGTGCCCACTTCGCGCGCCACGCGGGTCACTTCGGACGCGAACGAAGAGAGCTGGTCCACCATCACGTTGATGGTGTTCTTCAGCTCCAGGATTTCGCCTTTCACGTCCACCGTGATCTTCTTGGACAGGTCGCCGTTCGCCACCGCGGTCGTCACTTCCGCGATGTTGCGCACCTGGGAGGTGAGGTTGCCGGCCATCGAGTTCACCGAATCGGTCAAATCCTTCCACGTGCCGGCGACGCCCGGGACATTTGCCTGTCCACCGAGCTTGCCTTCGGTGCCGACCT
>Ga0164242_10000243_pt1 | contig 69018 bp, 110 predicted proteins | sample OricomgcompostMG_FD_108783 | JGI IMG/M metagenome (GOLD analysis project Ga0164242, IMG submission 108783) | Miracle-Growth compost microbial communities from Emeryville, California, USA - Original compost - Miracle growth compost (MG) ... | reverse complement strand
GTCGCGAATCTTCTCTCTAAATGGAGAAATTTCCTCCGCTTACGGCATTTCCGCAGGTCAGAGCCATTTCGTGACAGGTTTTCGCTACGGTTCGGGCCCCAGGAGGCGTGTAACCGGCGCATTGTTACGCGGATCGGTGGCCAGGACCCAACGAAATGCACACGGGTATGCCGGATACCCCCTGCTCCCTCGCTGCGATTTAGATCCGGGCGGTTTGCATCACCCATGTGTCTATACTCAGCGTCGAGCGTTTCCTCTATGCTCCATAACGGGCAGGTCACGCTCGTGCTGTAACAGTTATCCTTCCCCTCGTCGATGCCCTCCGGTCTTTTCGCTTCTCCCGGATCCGATTTGGGGATATCGGCCCTGCGCCTGCGTGCCACGCGAATTCATTCAAAGCCGGGTAGACCCCGGCGGGCGGTTGAGCAGCGGCGCAGGGCCTTCCATCAAAGAGAAGCAGGTCAACATGCGGAAAATCGTCTCCATCATCGTCGCTGGGGCGCTCGCAGTCGCTGGGCTCATCGGTGTTACAGCCGTTACGACCCCGGCCTCGGCGGATCCCTGCACTGGCGTCTGGTCGATCGGCGTCGGAGGATTCACCCTCGCGGGCCCCGGCATCACCGGCCAGGACTCGGGCTACCTCAACGTCAACCAGCGGGTCGGATACAACAGCGCTGACCCCATCGGTTCCGGCGTCGGGGAACTGAACCGGCTCGTCCTCCAGCACCGCGCTGACTGCCCGACGGACCACATCATGCTGCTCGGACACTCCGGCGGCGCGCTCGTGGTTCATCGCTGGGTCTCGGCGGCGCAGGACTTCCCGAACCTGAACGCGGTGCTGCTGGCTGATCCGGCGCGTGCTGCTGGTCCGGGGGGCCCGGGATTCTCGGATGCCGAACTCGGCTGGCTCGGTGGGGGACTCAAGGGCACGGACGCCAACTTCGGCTCCATTCCGACCTACGAGGTGTGCCACCCGGCTGACCACATCTGCAACTCGGCCAGCGACTGGTTCGGGTACGCGACCGGCGTGCACACGGCCTACGACTACAACGCATGGGATTACTCAACCGACGGAACAGGACAGGATTTCTCTTGACCTCACTGAAGAAGCGACTCAGTGCTCTCGGTATCGCGATTGCGGCTGCGGCCGGTCTTGCGGTGTCGAGCGCCCCGGCAAATGCAGCATGCACCCCGTTCCCATGGCTCTGCCCCCCGCCCCCACCGCCGACGGTCACCTGGACCCCGGTAGCGAGCGATGACTTCAACCGCACCGACCTCGGACCGAACTGGACGCTGAAGGGCGCTGGCTCACTGTGGGACGAGAACAACGAGATCTCCGGCCACGGAACGCCTTCGGTGCCGACAAGCTACGGCGTATGGTCGAGCCCGCTGGCCACCGATCAGCAGAGCGTAGAGGCGACCGTCCGCTGGGAAGGCCGTAATCCGGCGCACTCGCTGACCTCGCTCAACGTCCGCATGGATCCGAGCCGCATGGGCAACGATCCGGTCAACTGGACCACCCAGACCGGCGCATCCGGCGTGACCTTCTGGTTCGTCAACAACCTGATGGGCCTGGACTACGAGCACCCGAACACCGGCACGGCGGCCAACCCGAGCTACTTCACACCGCTGCCGGGCACCGCGAGCTACGTCAACACGGCGAAGTTCCCGGAGGGCGCGCGCATCAAGCTCACGGTGGTCAACGGCAGCAACGGCGTCGACACCTACACCGCCTACGTCAACGGCACCAAGGTCCTGCAGGGCACCCTGTCGACCTCGATCGTCCCCCGCACTCAGCACTACGTCGGTGTGGAGAGCCAGGACGACGGCACTGCCAACTCGGCGAACGGTGAGCCCCCGGCCAACCTCGACGACTTCGTCGCGTACCAGGGGAGCTGACCATGGCCAAGTACGCAGTGACCGGCGGCAAGATCGAGATCCGCAACGGCGGCGACTGGGTCGATATCTCCAATGAGGTGGGGGCCTGGCGGTTGATTGCCGAGATGGAGGCCCCGTACTTCGTCGAACTGGATCTGCACATCAATCCGGCGAAGGTTCAGCTCAAGGCGCGGTGGATGGATCCCACGGTCGATGCCAAGATGATCACGATGGACGATCACATCATCGTGCACGGTGTGGATATCTCAGATCACGTGTCGCGCTACCGAATCGACCACAAGGTCGGGGACCTGGCGATAATTACCGTCACCCTCATCGCCGACCGTGATATGCTGAGGATCAACGGCGGGGCCCCCTGGGAGTTCCCGGAGTTTGAGGTCAAGGAAGATACCGAAGGCCAGGCTTGGATCGAGAACCACGCCAAGCAGCAGGCCCAGGAAGTCTTCGACGAACTCACGAAGCAGCTTGACAACTGAAACATTGGTGATGGACCCCCTTCAGTGGTGATGGTGGGTATAAAAGACCGGTACCAGCATGTGCATGGCAGATTCCGGCGTCCGCACCCCATTACCTCTATGGTCTAACGGCATGACGTCTGGCTCTGATCCAGAAGACTCCAGGTTCGAATCCTGGTAGAGGTGCTAAGCGAGAGTGGCCGAGTCGGCTAGGCACTGGGTTGCAACCCCAGTCACGCAGGTTCGAGTCCTGTCTTTCGCTCTAGAAGTTGGCGGTCGTGGGTTCGAGTCCCACCATCTGACCTCTGTCGGATGTAGCTCAGGGGATAGAGCACCAACACAGCAGGAGGTCGCGGGTTCGAATCCCGCCACTTGGGTGAAACCTCGTGTAGCTCAGCGGAAGAGCGCCTGTATGCCCCCGTAGTTCAGCGGGAGAACGGCTGTTTTACACGCAGCATGTCGGAGGTTCAAATCCTTCCGGGGGTACAAAGCATGGGTTTAGCGGCCCGTGCTGGTGATGGCAGAGTGTGTGGGCTTACGGAGACGCGGCCCACAATGCGCGCAACGGGAATGGTTAACTGGTGGCTGACGGCAAGTGCTGAGGTCACCACCGAAGGCTTAGCGGCCCAAGGCGTTCCAGTCTTAGCGGACAAGTGTTGTGGCTCCGGGACTTACCTGAAACTAAGTGTTTCCCCCGGTCGGCAGGCTAGTTACCTCCTCACCACCTTTGCTTCATTAGCTCACCAGGCCAGAGCAGCTGTCTAGTAAACAGCAGGTACGGGGTTCGAGTCCTCGATGAAGCTCAACGAAAGTCAGTATGTTGCAACCCGATTCGTCGGCGCTGGCGAGTAGACACCCTCCAAGCCTCTGCTGCGGACGCGCAAGCCAAGCTCAAATGGAGGGCCGTACCTCTTGTAGCCTAGTGGTAAGGCAGCGGGTTGTGATCCCGTATACTCCGGTTCGATTCCGGGCAGGGGGACTGAGTGGCTGTAGCTCAGCAGGTAGAGCAACCGGTTGAAGCCCGGTGAGCACAGGTTCGATTCCTGTCAGTCGCACTAGGGAAGAAGAAACTGGTGTAGTTCACGAGTCGTGTGGCACGCTTCCCGTAAAACGCTGGGGTGTAGCTCAATTCGGAAGAGCAGCGGTCTCCAAAGCCGCCCGTTGCAGGTTCGAGTCCTGTCACCCTTGCCAATGGCGTGTAGCTCAGTAGGTTAGAGCACCGATCTGATACGTCGGGTGTCGGAGGTTCAAATCCTCCCACGTCAACCGTCCCGGAGTGACCAAGGTGGTCAAGCAGACTGTAAATCTGCGGCGCATAGCGCACGGTGGGTTCGATTCCCTCCTCCGGAACCAATGTGGTAAGGCGCTCCTGGCATGCGCACTGGACTGTTAATCCAGCAGTTGAAGGTTCGAGTCCTTCTACCACAGCTGTGGGGATGTCGTTCAATGGTAGGACAGCTGTTTTGCAAGCAGCCGATGGGAGTTCGATTCTCCTCTTCTCCACCATGCCGAAGTAGCTCAATTGGCAGAGCGCCTGCCTTCCAAGCAGGATGTTGCGGGTTCGATGCCCGTCTTCGGTTCCAAGCCTCTGTAGCTGAAGCTGGCTATAGCACCGGACTCTTAATCCGGGGACGTAGGTTCGATTCCTACCAGGGGTACTCGTAGCAGGGTAGTGCAGTTCGGTTCAGCACGCCGGTCTCATAAGCCGGAGACATGGGTTCAAATCCCATCTCTGCCACCAACTTAGAAGGTACCGCTGAATGGTCGGCAACCGGCGTCGAATACCGGGGCGGGGTAATACCTGGGGGTTCGATTCCTCTACCTTCTGCTTGGAAGACAATCTCGGAGTGGTCCGAGCTACGGTTGCTAGCCGATAGGGGCCCGGAAGGGCCTGGGGTTCGACTCCTCTGACTTCCGCGCCCGAGGGTTTGCGCGTTACACGATGGACGGCAGGAAACGCGCTTTGACTGAATGTAGCTCAGCTTGGTCAGAGTAACCCGTTCGGATCGGGGAGGTCGGAGGTTCAAATCCTCCCATTCAGACTTTGGCGCAGTAGCCCAACTGGCAGAGGCAATAGGCTCAGACCCTATCCAGTGGGGGTTCGAATCCCTCGTGCGTCACCAAGCCGATATCGTCTAACGGTAGGATACGAGATTCTCAATCTCATGGTCGGGGTTCGATTCCCCGTATCGGTACCATACGCGCGTAACTCAGCGGACAGAGTAACTGGCTACGAACCAGTCGGTCGCAGGTTCGAATCCTGCCGTGCGTACTTTGCACCTGTGGAGCAGCTTGGAGTGCTCGCCACCCTGTCACGGTGGAGGTCGTGGGTTCAAATCCCATCAGGCGCGCTGCGGACCCTGCGGCACATGTCGAGAACAGGGTCTAGCTGTTGTAGTCGCTGCATGAAGGCATTTCAGGGTGTCGTCGTGCGGCGGCTTTTTCTTTGCCCACCAGATACCCCTACCGGGTATGGGTATAGCTTCCTTGGGATGGGAAGAGTCGCCACAGGCGTCCAGCGAGGCCCCCTCAGGCACTGGAACTGTAGAGGGGGCAACGTTGAACGATCCCGAGCTGAAGTCGGCACGCTGGCGCAAGCTGTGCGAAGAAGTGAAGCGAGAAACCGCGCCCATCTGCTGGCGCTGCGGAGGCTGGATCGATCTGGAGCTGTCCGGCCGCAATCCCATGGGCTGGTCCGGCGACCACATCAAGCCCCGTTCTACTCACCCTCATCTGACATTCGTCAAGTCCAATATTCGCCCGGCGCATATGAAGTGCAACTCAGCACGCCTTGGACACGTTCAAACAGGCTCTGCCTCAAGGAAATACGGATAGGAGCGCGCATGGCACGCATTATGTCCTCCGGTCCGGACTGGAGCCAGTCTCCCACTGACATTCTGGACTACGTCTTCGACTGGCTCGGCGGCGGCTGGCTCAGCCCTGGGGACACCATCACAGCATCGACGTTCACCGTGTCCGCCACACAGGGAACACCTTCGGTGCCAAGCCTCACCGCCAAGCCCCAGGTCACCAACCCCGGGGACACTACGTGCTGGTTCACCGGCGGTGACGACGGAGCGGATTACGTTCTGTACAACCAGATCACAACCTCAACGGGCCGAAAGCGAACTCGGTCAATCACTATCAAGGTAAGGAATAGCCAATGACCGCAGCGACACACATGCCCGATGGAATCAAGTGGTGGCCGACCGCGCGTATCGAGAAGTGGGAGGCCGAGCAGCTCCGTGAGCTGAAGCACGAGTTCAACCTGACTCGCGAGCCGAACTCCTACACCCTCGACTACCTCAAGGCCAAGTACGGTGCCGAGCCGACCAAGGTGCTGGAGGTGGAGGGAAACTCGCTGTCCAACGACGGCCGCGTCCGCGTCACCGACCTGATCATCGCCAACGGCACTCCGAAGCAGCTGACTTCGGTCTACGGTGGAACCGGCGTGGGTGACTCGACCACCGCCAACCCGAGCCCGAACACCTTCACGCAGCTGCAGGCAGCCACCAACAAGCTGTACAAGCCGCTGGATGGCGCGCCGACCGACGGCACTTCGGGATCGAACCCGGGTGTCATCACCGCCCAGACCACCTACCAGACCGGCGACGCCAACTTCGCATGGAACGAGTGGTGCCTCACGATCGCGACTGCTACCTCGGTGGCCAGCTCGACCTTCGCGACCGCAACCACTTCCGGCATCATGCTGAACCGCGCCGTCACCTCGCTGGGTACCAAGGTCAACACCGCCGTCTGGGTTCTCCAGGTCACCGTAACCCTGAGCTGACCCTTTCCCCGGGAGGGGGCTGAATATGGCTGTCGCAGTTGCCCAGCGCAATACGAACTCTGTCACCTTCAACTCCTCCTGGGGTATCACCCTCCCCAACACCAGCGCCGTATCTGGTGACTTCTACATCATCATCCTGAACACCGACGTCTGGAACAGCACCACGCTCTCCACCACGTCGACCGGATGGACCCTCAACAAGTACGGCACCGCAGGCTGCTCGACATGGATCGCCACTGGCGTAGAGGGAACTGCGGCAAGCACTCTCACCATCAACACCTCTACCTCGGGCCGTGTGGCGTATGTAGGCTATCGAGTAACCGGCGCAGACACCTCCGGCCTCTCGGTCGCCACCAACGACTCCTCGGCCGCCTCGGCGAACCGCACCTACCCGAGCCTGACCCCGTCCGGCGGATCCAAGCAGTATCTGTGGATCATCACCGACTCGGCGAACAACGGATCCTCCAGCGGCTACAACCCGCCCAGCGCCCCGTCCGGATGGTCGAACTTCCAGGAAATCGCCTCCACGAACTGCAACATGGCCTCGGCCGAGCAGATCACCACGGCATCCTCGCTGTCCGGCGGCACTTGGCCCGCAGCGACTTTCACCGCTTCCTACACCGACCTCATGATCGCGGTGGCCCCGTCCTCGGGCGGCGGTGGAGGTAGCGGCCCCATCACTACCAACCTGCCCTCCGGCTCGACGAGCTGGACCGTACCGGCTGGCGTCTACCAGGTCACTGCCGAGTGCATCGGTGGCGGCGCTGCGGGTGGCGCGGGTCAGTCCACGTTCTCTGCCATCTCTACCGGTGGTGGAGGCGGCGGCGGCTCGTACTCCAAGAAGCTCTTCAGCGTGACGCCGGGCCAGGTCATCTCGTACAGCACTGCTGAGGCGGTCGCGGGCGGATCGGGCAACGGCGCGAACGGAAACACCTCCTGGTTCAAGGCCAACGACTCCACCGGCTGTGTTGCGGTTGGAGGCAACGGCGGAACTGCCCGCAGCGGCGCTCAGGGAACCGGCGGAACCGGCACTACCACAGGCTGCTACGGCGACGTGTCCTATCGAGGCGGAAACGGAAGCTCCCCGACCTTCGCGGGTTCGGGTGGTGGATCCGGCTCCGGCGGCGGTGGCGCGGGTCCTGGCGGCCAGGGTGGTGACTCCCCCGATATCCCCGGCTCCCAGAACACTCCCGTCGGCGGCGCAGGCCAGTCCCCGGGTGGCGCTGGTGCGGCCGGTGTCGGCGGAGCGGTAGGTAATCCAGGATCCAACTACGGCGGTGGTGGTTCAGGCGGCGCGGCCCCTCAGAGCAACACCTACAACGGTGGTGGCGGCGCTATGGGACTCGTCCGGGTCACGTACTCGACGGTCACCCCCACCACGGCCACTGATTCCGGCGTAACTACCGAGGCTTCCACACTGGGACTGCCCCGTAGCGACACCGCGACGGTCGTAGATGCCGTTTCGAAGCTGACAAATGCTGCCGCAGAGACGATTACGGCCCAGGAAGACGCCGTTGTCCACCTCGGAGGCACTCAGGACACGATTTCTGCGGTAGATTCGGCCGGATCGGGCCTTCTGATCGCCTCCTCGGACACCATCGGCACCTGGGCTGAAAACACCGCTCTGGTGGGAATTTCGGCCCCGGAGACGGTAAATTCGGTCGATTCGACCACAAATCAGCTGCTGAACGAGGCTCTGGACCAGATTTCGGCCGCAGAACTCTCCGCGCTGGTCTTCGGTGTCGCCGATACGGCCTCGGGAGCGGATTTTGCCTCCAAATTGGTCGGAATCAACACTCCGTCAGCCGATTTCGCCTCAGCAACCGAGTCTGCACGCATCGGCATCGCGATTCCGGTCTCCGACAGCGCCAGTATGGCCGAATCCGTCACTGATCTGGTCATCAAGGCCCCGGAGACGGTAAATGCGGCCGATTCGGCGATCTCGGTGGTCTACAAGTACGCTTCGGACACCGTAATCGGCTCGGAAAGCGTTGATACAGAGCTATTTCCGCCTGTTTTCGACACTTTCTACGGCTCGGAATCGGCTCAAATCGGCCTCCCGAAGGGCGTTTCGGACGCGTTTTCGGCCTCCGAATCGGCGAAAATCGTTGCAAAGGGGCCAGATTCAAGCATTTTCACCGAATCTGCGTCCCAGCGCCTCGGACAGCTGATCGGAGAGCGTGTCTACTACGTACCGCCCGATAACCGGGTCTATCTGGTGCCTGACGAGGTCTAAGGGGGTCTCATGGCAGCCCCCGGCTTCGTTTCCGGCACTTCGATTTCTCAGAACAGCACCACCTCCACCTCACTGACCCTGGACTACCCCTCGGGGTCAGCGTCCGGCAGCCTCATCATTGTCGGCGTTGAGGTATCGCACAGCGCCACCGGCCGCACCACCCAGATCCGCGCAGCCCAAATGTCGGGCACCGGATGGAATGTGGCCTCGGAGCTGTACGTTCCGGCAGACGGCCTGTTCTACGCGTGGCTGTGGAAGATTCGTGGCGCGGAGACCTCGGTAACGATCTCCCCCACGGATACGGCCAGCTGGACCGGCATGTGGGCCACTGCGGTAGCCATCGACGGTACTGCTGTCGACTCGGTGTCTCCGGTCGGTGCCGCATCTTCGACGCTGAACTACTACGGCGGCGGGTCCTCCTCGTCGCAGACCACCCCGGCCGTCTCCACCTCGGTCGCGGATTCGAAGGTCCTGTTCTTCGGCAGCCCGGTCACCAGTTCCGATCGCACGGCCAGCTGGTCCGGGGCCACCGAGGTGTGGGACTCGACGATGGTTGTCGGTTCCAACCACTGGGACAACTCGATTGCCTACACCGACAAGGCAACCGCAACCTCCAACATCACGGCAACGATCACTCCGTCAGGATCAGTCGCCGCACTCGCCACATGCGCGATCGTGGTTCAGCCTCCTCGCGGGGCGGGCACCTACACCGACATCCTGACCTCCGGATCGAGCTGGACCGCGCCCACCGGCACCACCGGCGACGTAATTGCCGAGTGTGTGGGTGGCGGTGGCTCCGGCGCTGGATCTCCCGGCGGCTTCGGACCTAACTATGGTCGTGGCGGCGCTGGTGGCTCGTATGCCAAGCGAACTTTCAGCGGAATTACTGCCGGACAGGCTGTTTCGTACAGTGTAGGTTCTGGTGCTGCGGGCCCCGGCGGTAATGCCAGCGGCAGCCAGGGTGGCACTACGTGGTTCAAGTCCAACGACTCCAATGGCTGTGTGGCCGTCGGCGGTCCGGGTGCGACTACCGGTGCGATCGGCTCGGGTACCACGTCCGGCTGCATTGGCGACACTGTCTATCGTGGCGGTAATGGCGGCCAGAACAACGGCCCCTCCGGCGCGGGTGGTGGTGGCGCAGGACAGACCGGAAACGGCGGCGACGCCAGCATCGGCACGGCTGGCGCGGGAAACTATCCCGGCGGATCCGGCGGCGCTGGTGTAACTGGCACCAACGGCTCCAATCCGGGTAACCCCTATGGTGGCGGTGGCTCCGGCGGCGCGGCTAGTGCATTCACCTCCACCGGAGGCGGTGCGGGCGCGTCGGGCGTCATCCTCGTCACGTACACCCTCTCGTTCAGCACTCCGATTCCGGATTCCGACACCGCAACGGGAACCGAGTCGGCGAAAATCTCGCTGGTACCATCCGACACTGCAATCGGCGTCGACACTGCCAGCCTGACCGGTAGCTACCCGGTAGGTGACACCGCATCGGTCACTGAGGCTGTCAGCGTGCTCATCAAGGGCGCGGATACCGGCACCGGCACCGAGGGCTATGGTCTCTCGATCAAGGGTGTTGATACCGCATCCGGCGGCGAGGGCAACCTACCGACCCAGGTACCGTCCAGCGATAGCCTGAGTGCCGCTGACGCCTCCAAGACCCTCATGGGGGCGGCTGACACCGGATCGGCCACGGAAACCCAGCAGCAGACCGTACAGGTAAGCGAAACTGGCACCGTAGTCGAGTCGGCCCAGCAGACCATCGGAGTTTCGGACTCCAGCACAGGCACCGACGGCTCCGGCATCGGCCAGCTCTATCCGGTTTCGGATTCGGGCACCATCACCGAGGCTGTCCAGCAGCTGACCGTCCAGGCGGCGGATTCGTCCCTGGTGATCGACTCGGCCCTCATCGGCGGATCGGTTCCCAAGAGCGATGGCGACGCCGGAACTCTGGCCGAGGCCCAGAAACTGACTGTCCAGGCCAGTGACTCGGTTATCGGCGTGGATTCGGCCCAGATCGGCTTCAGCCTGGCGGATACCGGATCTACCACGGAATCGGCGAATAATGCGCTGTTCGTGGGCGTTTCGGACGGATTTGTCGGTGCAGACGCCGTTCAGACCGGAATTTCGGCCTCGGATATCGCCTCGATCGCGGAAACGCAGCTCCAGAGCCTCACCGCCGGAGATACCGCGATCGGATCGGAATCTGCCCTGCCGACCCTGAATTGGGCGGTTCTGGACCAGATTTCGGCCTCGGAACTGGCCAAGATGGTGCTGTCGCGCTCGGATACGATCACCGCAGTCGATTCCGTCGCTGTAACCCCGGCCACCCCGGTCTACGAGACCATCACGGCGGTAGACGCCGCGCAGGTGGGTGTGCTGGTACAGGGAATCGACACCATGACGGCCACCGACCGAGCCAACGTCCGTTCCAACGGCAAGGTCATCGGAAAGCGCGCCTACTTCGTACAGCCCGAGCGCCGGGAATACAACGTCTCGCCGGAGCTTCGAAAGTACTTTGTACAGAAGGAGAATCGACGATATGGCGGATTCTGACGACGAAGTTGTCTTCGAGTATGTCATGCCGGACCTGGAGCACGCCGTACAGTTCGGCACCCGCAAGGAAGTGCTCCAGGCCCTGGCCACCATCGCCGCACACGAACTCTCGGGCAACCGCTGCCCCAAGTGCCAGATGTCGGTGATGAAGCTCGGCGAGATCAGCTCACTCATGCTGCGCCTGCAGAAGATCTACGAGGAGCTGGACTCCATCAGCCCCAACAAGCCGGGACGCGAGAAGTCCACCGAGGGGAAGGGGTCGATCCGTGACATCAGGTCTGCTGCTTCCCTCGCACTCGCAAGCAATGGGGACTCCGTGGCCCCGGATTCGGGTGTATCCGAACGAGGCACTAAGGCCGCCCCACGGCGACGACACGAGGGCGGTAATAAGCCGCGTCGATGAGGTTGAGCTGCTGGCCGATATCTGTGGCGAGGCCATGGACGACTGGCAGTACAACACGATGGAGGGCATCACCTGCCTGTCCGATCGCACGTACTACAACCCCTATCTCCCCCAGCTGGATGACGACGGCGAGCCCACCGGTGAACTGGGACGGATCGAACCCTGCTGGGCCGCAAACGAATTCGGCACTGTCGTAGCTCGCCAGAACGGCAAGGGCGGCATCATCGAGTTCCGCGCTCTGGCAGGTCTGTTCCTCTGGGGCGACCGCGAGATCGTCTACACCAGCCACCACGGCCGCACGATGGTCGACATGTTCGAGCGCATGGCCGAGCTGGTGGACAAGCTGCGCAAGGCTGACCCCGCCGCCCAGGCGATGTACGCAAATACCATGGCGGGCAACGGTCGTGAGGGCATCTACCTCAAGGACGGCCGCAAGATGCTGTTCATGGCCCGCTCCAAGACTTCCGTTCGTGGTCTGTCCCCGGACGTTCTGATCCTGGACGAGGCCATGATGAAGCTGGGCCCGGACGAGATTCGAGCCTGTCGACCGGCCGTAACCGCGCGCCCCAACCACCAGATCCTGAACTTCGGATCCGTAGGTGACGCCGAGGCAGTGTATTTCGGCGCGGTCCGTAACTCGATCCTCCCGGTCTACGAGAAGGGCGAGCTGTTCGACGAGGAAAACCCGGACACCGGCTGGTTCGAGTGGTCCGAGGAATACCACACCGACTACTGCGAGCCCGGCTGCGACAAGCACCGCGATCCCTCCGATCCCGAGGTCTGGCTGGACACGAATCCGTCTCTGGGCCGTGGCCGCCTGCGCATCGAGACCATTGCCGGTGAGTACCGCAAGATGAAGGACACCATGCTGGACGTGTTCACGCTCGACCGGCTGTCCGATCCGAAGTACTGGCCGCAGGTCGGCGGTGGCTGGAAGGCTATCCCGAAGGACGTCTGGGAGCAGCGCGGCGCACACGAGCTCAACATGGGCGACAAGTTCTGCCTGGCGCTGGATACCGCACCGGATGAGGCATGGTCCTGCATCACGGCCTGTGGAGCCACCGAGCAGGACAACGACATCGCCATGGTCGAAATCACGGTCGACGCCGAAACCGATGAGCTGGATTACCGTCCGGGCATCTGGTGGGCGCTCGATCGCATCGTAAAGATCTACAAGGCAACACATTTCGCCTTCGTGGCCATCGATCCTGCCTCCCCGGCGGGCGCGCTGATCCCGAAGCTCGAAGCCCGGCACATCCCGATCAAGGAGATCACCGGCCGCGAGTACAACCACTCCTGCGGTCAGTATCTGCGCGGACTCCACCCGAAGAAGGGTGAGGCGTTCCGGATCGTGCATTCGAACCAGGCACCTATGACGGCAGCAGCCGCAAACGCTGAGAAGAAGGAGCGTGTCGAGCTGTGGTCGTGGGACAAGTTGACTGACGCAGCCGACATCACCCCGATCACGTCCGGCACCAAGGCATACGGCGCTTACATGGCGCATCTATACCGCAAGAAGGCGACACCGTTCTTCTTCTACGCGGACTGAGAAGAGGTGACCATGAAGTGGTTCTGGCAGCGAGATGACAGCCCGGACAAGGCCGCTCGCGATCTATCACTGGATGCCTATGCGGATCAGTTCCTGAACGTCGGCGGCCACACCTACCCGAGCAACTTCGGCGGTGCGGGCTGGGAGTTCGGCGGATTCACCGGGCCCGACACCGGATCCAAGAGCGATGAGGAGCGCGCGTCCGACGACTTCGAGGCCATGGCTGGCGCGATCTACAAGGCCAGCGCAGCGGTTTTCGCGGTCCACAACTACCGGCGCGCACTCTTCTCGGAGGCTCGTCTGTGCTTTCAGAAGCTCGGAGATGACGGCCGCCCGGGAGATCTCACCGACAGCCCGGCCCTGGACATCCTCCGCAAGCCCTGGAACGGCGCGACGACCCGCGATCTGCTGACCAAGGCGATCATGTACGCCGATCTGGGTGGAAACGCCTTCATGATCCGCGACGTGATCAATGGCCAGGACCAGATCAAGTTCCTGCGGCCGGACTGGACGATGATCCTGATGTCCGGAGATCCGAAGCAGCTCGCCGACGTCGAGAAGATCGCGCTGATCTACAAGCCCGGCAACACGGCGAACCCGAAGAAGTGGGTCGTGTATCCGTTCGACGGCTCTAATGGCCATGTGGCGCACTGGGCCCCGGTTCCAGACCCGCAGGCGTCCTTCCGTGGCATGTCGTGGCTGGATCCGATCATCAAGGAAGCTCAGACCGACAAGGCCATGGCGACCACCAAGCTGCGCTACTTCCAGAACGGCGCTCGCCCGGGAATCATCGCAAGCTTCGACGCCAGCATCGAGCCCGAGGACGCCGCAGCCTTCCAGGAGCTGTTCAACAAGACCAAGGTCGGCGCGGAGAACATGTACAAGACCATGTTCATCGGCGGTGGCTGCTCGATCGACCAGTTCAAGATGGAGCTGGACGACTTCGAAAAGATCTCGGCCGTAGGCGAACTCCGCATCGCGGCTGTGGGCCAGGTTCCGCCGACTCTGGTGGGCCTGACCGAGTCCATGAAGGGCTCCGCGCTCAACGAGGGCAACTTCCAGGCCGCCAAGGACGCGTTCGGCGACGGCACCATGCGCCCGCTGTGGGGATCGTTCTGTGATGCGATTGCGTCGCTGCTCGATGTCCCGGACGGCCAGCGCTCCTGGTACGACGACCGCGACATCTCTTTCCTCCGTGAGGATCAGAAGGAAGTCGCCGACATCAAGGCCCAGGAGGCGCAGATCGTCGCGAAGCTGATTCAGGAAGGCTTCAAGCCCGATGCCTGCGTCAAGTTCGCCCGAAGCGGAGACCTCCGAGAGCTGCTCGAACAGCACACTGGCCTCTACTCGGTACAGCTCAGTCCTCCGGGTCTGGGAACCATGCCGGGCTACAGCGGAACGATGCCGAACACTCCCACACCGGGAGCCAAGCCCGCATCACAGCCGGGACGGCCGCCGACACAGCAGCCCACCAGTAAGCCTCAGAACCAGGGGAACAAGACACAGAAGGACGGAAAGTAGTGCGTAAGAAGAACATTCTATGCACGCGCAACGTCGACTTCCAGCTCGATACCACCGCCGATTCCGGTGATGGTCGGACCCTGGATGGCTACGCTGCGGTGTTCGACCAGCCCACACAGATTCGCTCGTGGGAGGGCAACTTCGAAGAGACCATCGCCCGAGGCGCTTTCGACAAGACCCTGCGTGAGCGCAAGCCCGTCATGCAGTACAACCACGGTCGTGACGCGCGCATCGGAACCGTGCCCATCGGCACCTTCGACACCATCGAGGCGGACAGCCACGGACTCCACACTGTGGGCCGCCTGTTCGATCACCCTGATGTCGAGCGTGTCCGCCAGGCACTGGATTCCGGCGATATCAACGGCATGTCCTTCACCTTCGAGGTGACCCGCGACGAGTGGACCGACAAGAACGGTGTCCGCATCACCAGTGACCGGGAGCTGTCCCGCCTGCTGTTCGATGCCGGAGATCGCGGCCCCCTCAAGCGCACCCTCAAGGAGGTCAAGCTGCGTGAGGCCGGTCCGGTCCTCTATCCCGCCTACGAAGGAACATCGGTCGGTGTTCGCGGCGAGGAAGAGGTCGAGCTGACCCGCGAGGAGGTCATCGAAAGCTACTCCCGCACTGCGAATCTGGAAGACGACGCCGACCAGGACGAAGCAGTACGCGCATGGCTGGACGCCGAGACCAACTACCGAACCGAGCAGTGGCTGGAGGCCGAGAACCTCTACCGCTGGCTGGAAGCCGAAAAGGCACACAACGCTTCTGTAACCGACGCCGCAACTCGCACCTCGGGGACAGAGAACAACGATCGCGCCGCCGACAAGGGCACCCGATCGGACAGCAATACATCAACCAAGAAGAACAACAAGAGGATTCGTATGTTCACACTCAATGAGCTGCGCGAGCGGGTTGCGGCTATCGAGGTCCGTATGGAGGATCTCAACACCGAGTACCGCGACGCCGAGCTGCCCGAAAAGGAGCAGGCCGAGTTCGACGAGCTGGAGTCGGAGCTGAAGCGCTCCAAGGATTCCATCGCCAAGATCGAGCGCCGCCTGGGCATCTTCAAGGACGACGCCAAGGATTCGAAGAAGATCGACGGTGCCCCGGCCGTACACGTCGGCAACGAGATCCGCCACGATCTGGACGAGCTGCGCAACGCCTCGTCGTCGACCGAGCAGTACTACGGCAAGGTTCGTGACAACGCACTCCGCGTGATCGAGCAGGGCCGCGCTGCCGTCGACAAGAAGGACATCGAGGCTTCCCAGGAGCGCATGGAGTCCCTGCTCCGTCTCCCGGGCCGTGACGATGCGGGCCACACCCTGGCCGAGCGTTACACCGTGACCTCGAACGACCTGTACGAGCGCGCGTTCTTCAAGGCATGCGCTGCGGGTGGCAACATCCAGGTCCTGAACGCGGACGAGTTCCGTGCGATGCAGATGGGCTCCGACCCGGCCGGTGGTTACGCCATCCCGGTTCAGCTGGACCCGACCATCATCTGGACCATGCCGGGCATCCTGAACCCGCTGCGCCGCCTGGCCAAGCACGTTCAGATCGTCGGCAAGGAGTACCAGGGCGTCCTGTCGAACGGCACCACTGTCCAGCGCAACGCTGAAGGTGCCGAGACCAGCGACAACAGCTTCACGCTGAGCAACTACACCGTTCGCACCAAGCGTGCCGACGGCTACGTACCGTTCACCTACGAGGCTGAGATCGGCTGGGACGGACTGCGTTCGACCATCTCCTACGCACTGGCTCAGGCCAAGGACGCGGAAGAGGCCCACAACTTCATGCTGGGCGACGGAACCGGAAACACCCCGAACGGTCTGCTGGGAACCATCAACAACACCACCACCAAGGTGCTGACTGCCGATGCTGGCCTGCTCGCCTACAGCGACTGGTACAACCTGGAGGCCCAGCTGGACGAGCGCTACCGCGCCAACGCCTCGATCATCGCCCACAAGGCCATCTACCAGCAGGTACGCCAGTACGACACTGCCGGTGGTGCACAGCTGTGGGAGCGCATCGGAAACGGTCAGCCGAGCCAGCTGCTGGGCTACCCGGCCCTGGAGATCGCCGGATCGTACAACGGCACTCCGAACTTCGATTCGACCATCGCGACCGGAAAGAAGGTTGCCGTCTTCGGTGACTTCAGCAACTTCCTGATCGTCGATCGTATCGGCATGAACACCGAGCTGATCCCGCAGGTATTCGGACCGAACAACCGTCCGACCGGCCAGCGTGCGATCTTCGCGGTCTGGATGAACAACACCAAGGTCCTGGTGGACAACGCATTCCGCGTACTGACCGTCCAGTGATCTGATCGGTAATTGGGGTCTCCGCAAGGTAAGACTGGGCGGTTAATAGACCCGACGAGCACCTTGAAAAGGTCTCCAGCGCCCCGATTACCCTCACCAACAAGGAGATTCACATGGCAGCAAGCAAGAGCGGAAATCGTGTCTACATCGCCAAGGAGTCGTTCGCGTTCACAGACGAGGACGGCATCACGCGCAACATCGCGGCGGGAACCCGCTACCGAGAAGGACATTCGATCCTGAAGGGCCGAGAGAACCTCTTCAAGCTCGATGACTCCGTAAACGAGGAGTAACAGATGGCCCTGGGCGACCCCTATATCGACGGCCCGGCTCTCGGCGACTACATGGACGAAATCGATCTCACCGTAGAGGATTCCGTCCGCGACAGTGAGCTGGCAGATGCTGCGGCTGCGGCGTCCAGGGACATCAACAAGGTGACCGGGCGCGACTTCAACAAGGCCGACTCCCCCAGCCCGCGCATCTTCATCCCGAAGGCGTCGACGCTGGTGATCACCGACGATTTCTTCACCACCACCGGACTTCAGATCGAGGTTCTCCTCAACAACGAGGTCCAGGGTAATGCGCTGGCGGCCAACGAATATGAGCTGTTCCCCCTGAACGGCACTGTCGACGGCCTACCGGCACCCTACACCGGATTCCGCATCCCCTACCCGAACTACCGCTACCTCTGGGGGTACAACCGCATCCGGGTGACGGCACAGTGGGGCTGGGAAGAGATTCCGGCAGACATCATCCAGGCCACCAAGATCCGGGCCGCAGAGCTGTTCCAGCTGTCGAAGGCTCCGCTCGGCGTGATCTCGGTCGGCTCCGGAAGCGCGAACTACACCAACAAGGCTCGTCCGGTCCCGCACTGGAAGCAGCTGGCACTGCAGCACGCGCGTACGGAACGAAAGGTGTTCCTGGGATGAGCTATTCCGTCACTGAGGTCGGCAACGCGATCCTGGCCACGATCAAGCAGAATGCCGCCTCCAAGCCGCTCTACACCTTCACACTCCCCCAGGCGCTGGGTAACTTCCCGGCCCTGGCGCTGGAGCCGGTGGGAGCGAATTTCGTGGTCGACATGAAGGGCGCTTCCGAGGTCTGGGAGTTCATCGTGTACGTCGTGGCCAATGGCGCGAACTTCGACACCGCCAAGGCGCACCTCAGCCGGTACTGCTCCGGGCACGGCCCCGACTCGATCCGCGAAATCATCGAGAACAACTCGGATCTCGGACTGGAAGACGTAACCGCTATGGTACACAGCGTCAGCGGATACAACGGAAAGTTCCCGTGGTCCAACGTAAATCACCTCGCCGCTGCACTGCTGGTGCGGGTATATATCTTCTAAGGAGCCACAATGGCACTTCAGCCCACTCAGCACCCGGCAGACAGCGGTGCTATCAACTTCAACACCGTGGCTAACGGTGATACTGCCAACTACGGCAACGGCACCAATGTCGTTCTCCTGGTGCAGAACACCGAGGCCGTGGAGCACACCCTGACCCTCGATCCGGCCGGAAGCACCGCCTACGGTGACGCACTGCCGTCCCACACGGTGACTGTGCCGTCCGGCGTCGGCAAGGTTGTGGCAGTTCCCCTGCGTCGCGACTACGACAACGGTGCCACCTCCAACACTTGCACCCTCTCCTTCGACGACGCGACCAAGGTCAAGGTCGCAGTTCTGCAGGTTCCGTGATGCCCAACGATGAGACGTGGGAAGACCGGCGCAACCGGGAACTGGGCGTACGCAAGCGGACCTTCACCGTGGTTGGTCCTCGCAAGATCGCGGGGAAGGGTGAGGGCGAGACGGTCGAACTCGAATTTTCCGAGGACGTCATCGATGTCCTGATCAAGGGCGGATTCATCCAGGAGCAGGGAGCAACCATTCCCGCTACCGATGAGGCGCACTCCGAAGATGTGGCCGGACCCTCGGCCGAAACACGGGCGACTCCCGCTCGTTCCACAGAATAGAAAGGACGTAGCAAATGGCAAAGAGCCTACTCCTCAATTGCTACATTGCCATCGCGGGTGTCGACGTGTCCGACCACGTTTCGTCCGTTGAGGTTTCGTACAAGCGCGCACAGGTCGACAGCACCAACTTCTCCGGTGGTGGCAAGGAGGCCATGCCGGGTCTGAAGTCGGACTCGTTCACCCTCCAGATCCAGCAGGACTTCGCGGCGGCCTCGATCAACGCGATCCTGGAGCCGCTGTACCAGGCCGGAAGCGAGTTCACCGTAGAGGTGCGCCCGGCCGCCGGACCTGTATCGGCCACCAACCCGTCGTTCACCGGCCAGGTCATTCTCTTCGAGTACCAGCCGCTGTCGGGTAAGGTCGGCGATCTGTCGGACACCAAGGTGACTCTGCCGTCTCAGCGCAGCGGTATCACCATGGCCACCAGCTGATCTGAATGGCTGAATTCAGCTCGTGGATCAGTTTCGGTAGCAATACATCTTCCAAATTCGAGGAAGCCATCGCCAAGCTGGGCGCGCTCCATGAGCGTATTCCATCGGCGGCGAAGCAGGCCATCCATGATGAACTCGACGAACTCACCAAGCAGGCCAAGGCCAAGCTGATGAGCGAGCCGGTTCACGGGCTGAAGCAGACAGGTCTACGCGCACGCATCGCGGCAGGCATCGAAGTTGTACCTACCGATGGCGGACACCGGGCGCAGGTAACCGTCGACGACAACGAAATCCTCCCCATCCCTTGGGGTTTGGACGTTGCGTCGAAGGGTTGGAAGCACCCGGTGTTCGGCCGGAAGGACAGTCTGGTACATCAGCAAGGCACTGTCCCGTGGTGGAGCGAAACCATGGCACAAGCTCAGCCGGACCTCGAAGAGAAGCTTCCCGAGAAGATCGACGAAGCCATTCGGGAGACATTCGGCGAATGAACGGAGGGGTGGCGGTACTTTGCGGGCCACCGTCACCCACTCCTTAAACTTAGGCCCGCGACAAAGGAAGGCCCGCAATGGCTCTCATCACTAACAAGGCAGATATCTGGGACGTAGACGACTACGTTACCGAAGAGGTCCGCGTACCGGAATGGGATCGCAACGGCAACGAGGCATCGGTTCTCGTCCGCACCCTGTCCGGCGCACAGCGCGACAAGTTCGAGTCCAGCATCGCCGGTGACGGAAACAAGCCCAACCTCAAGAACTTCCGCGCACGATACGTCGTCCAGGTCGTTGTAGACGAGTCCGGTAACCGTGTCTTCACCGACAACGATGCCGAGCGTCTGGGCAACAAGTCGGCCAAGGCCATCGACCGTATCTACACTGCGGCACAGAAGCTCAACAAGATGTCGGCCGACGACGTCAAGGAGCTGGTGGAGGATTTCGACGAGACCCCCGACGAGAGTTCCACTACCGCCTAGCACTGGCGCTGGGGATGCCCGTCGGGGTCATGCTCCGATCGATGTCCTCCGAAGAGCTGTCCCGGTGGGCTGCCTACGAAAAGGTAAGCGGCCCACTGGGTAAGCAATACTCGGACATCACGCTGGCCTCACTCCACGAGCAGGGTCAGCTCACCAACTACCTTCTGGGCGCGATCTTCGCATCGTGGACCGAAGGAACCAACCCGATCCCGCCCCCTGAGAATTACAAGCTGCCCAGTCAGGTCTTCTCCGACGACGCACCCACCACGGCTGACTCCAGCGAGCAACAGCCCGAGGGTCATGTCTCCTGGGAGGCGCTGGCAGCGGAAATGCAGCGGGACGGGGCCATCACCCCCAAGTAGTACAGGAGCCTGGAATGGCAGTCAACAAGTCAGTAATCAGTGCCGCCGGGCGCGATCGGGAGATTGGCCTCCAGGCTCCTGGTGCTGCTATCGCTGCGGCGGACACCAATCGCTGGGAGATCCAGCAGGTACCCGAAGAGGTACAGGGCGTCATCGTCGCGGTAAACATCACCGCAGTCACCACGTCCAGCGTGACCGTGAACATCTACGGCGTCGACGCATACGCCAACACCCGGCTGCTGCTCTCCTCGGCCGCGCTGACCACGGTGCAGACGAAGATTCTCAAGGTGCACCCGTTCCTCACCGCCTCGGCAAACTCTGTGGCGCAGGACATCATCGGGTCTCGCATCATGGTGGAGGCCGTCAACGGCAACGCGAACTCCACCACATACTCCATTTCTGCGGAGCTGATCTACTGAGTTGTAAAGGGGGGCTTAGCTAATGTCCACCATTACTAATCTCAACTTCTCCGTTGAGTCCTCCTGGGACGGCTCCGGCATCGATGAGGCCATGCGCTCCATTGCGACGCTGAAGGCCGAGATCGAGGGCATGACCGACGGCCGCATCCAGCTGGAGGTCGAGCTACAGAACCAGCGTGAGGTCCAGGAGCAGGTCGACGAGGTCGCGCGCAACCGTGACATGACCATCAACGCCGACGCCGATACCGCCGAGGCCAAGGCCAAGATCGATGAGGCGGCCCAGAACCGCGACACAGAGATCAAGGTCAAGACCGACACCGCCGAAGCCAAGGCAGCCATCGATCTCGCCGCGCGCAACCGGGACACCGAGATCAAGGTCAAGATGGACCGCTCCCAGATCAACGAGGCCGAGCAGGCTTTCATGGGTCTGGGGCGCTCGGCCGAGCAGGCGTTCAATCCCGCCCATCTGTCCAGCTTCGGTGACGGAATCGGCACTGTCGCAACGAAGGTCGGCGGGCTGCTCTCCAACTTCCAGGTCCTGCAGTGGGTCGTGATCGGCTTCGCGGGCATCTCACTGACTCCGCTCATCGGACAGCTGGTGCAGGCGGCCGGAGTTATCGCTCTGATGCCCGCCGGTATCGCTGCAGTCGTCTCGGTCTTCGCAACCATGAAGATCGGCATGTCGGGTGTTATGGACGCGTTCCAGGCATACCAGAAGATGCAGGACAACGCGGCATCCGACGCCACACAGCAGCAGCACGCCATCGAGTCGGCACAGCGCGCGGTACAGGCAGCCACCCGTGGTTCCGAGGCCGCACAGCGCGACTACGAGGCTGCGATCCGCTCGACCAACCAGGCCAACCGTGAGCTGGTTCAGGCTCAGCAGGAGGTCGGCCGCGCCGAGCAGGGTGTAGCCGACGCACAGCGCAGCACTCTCCGCGCACAGCAGAGCCTGAATGACGCCCGCCGCCAGGCAACTCAGGACCTGGAGGATATGAACCGCCAGCTGGCCCGTGCTTCCCTCGATGAGGAGGGTGCGGCCCTGGCCGTCGCTGAGGCGCAGCGTGAACTGCAGCGTACCAACTCGGATCCCCGATCGGACGCGCTGGATCGTGCCGAGGCGCAGCACCGTCTCAATGTCGCTATCCAGGACCAGCAGGACACCCTGCAGAAGAACCGCGAGCTGCAGGAGAAGGTCAACGACGCCAATCAGAAGGGTGTCGAGGGCTCGGACAAGGTAGTTGCCGCCAAGGATGCTGTCGAGAGGGCGGCCGAGGGCGAGGCACAGGCACAGGACCGCCTGGCCAATGCACACGACCGAGTAGCCCAGGCGCAGCAGAACGTCATCAACTCGCAGGACAACATCGCGCAGGCGCAGCAGCATATCGTCGAGGCGCAGCAGAATGTCGTCGACGCACAGAACCGTCTGACCGAGGCCACCAACCGGACTTCGAGTTCGCAGGCCGACTTCGCACAGAAGATGGGAGCCCTGTCCCCGGCCGCCGCCGCATTCGTCACCACGATGATCGGCATGAAGGGCGCGTACGACGATCTGAAGAACACCGTCCAGGACAACCTGTTCGACAAGCTGGGCGATTCGTTCTCCAGCTTCGCCAACTCCTGGCTGCCGACGGTAAAGGGCGGGCTGGGCGAGATCGCTACTCAGATCAATGAGGGTGTTCGAAAGGCCCTGCGCGACTTCGACACCGACGCGAATCACTCCACCGTAGCCAAGATCTTCGACAACATCGCGAAGAGCATTCAGCCGGTCATCGACGGACTCAAGAATCTGTTCGAGGGCTTCCTGAATCTGGCGGGCGTGGGCTCGGAATTCCTTCCGGGACTGGGTGATTCGTTCGACAACATCTCGAAGAAGTTCAAGGACTGGACGCAGAACCCCGACAACCAGGGCAAGTTCCGCGACTGGATCAAGGAGTCGATCGAGGCGTTCAAGAACGTCATGAACCTGATCGTCCAGATCGGCCGCATCATAGGTGACGTCTTCGGCGCTACCAAGGAGAACGGCAAGGGACAGCTGGAGAGCCTGGCGGACAACGCCAAGAAGCTGGCTGACTACCTCGCAACTCCCGAGGGCCAGAAGAAGATTCGAGATTTCTTCGAGGGACTGCGCGACACCCTGAACAACATCTTCGAGGTGTGCCGCATGGTCGTGTCCGTCCTGGACAAGATCGATTCGCTGTCGCACAACAACCTGATCAAGACCTCCTTCGGCAACGCGGAGATGACCGACAAGTTCCTGGAGGCAGCGGGCAACCCGGCTCAGTCCGGCAAGAACGCCGCCAAGGGCGCTGGTGACTGGATGGCGGACCACCCGAATTCCCCGATCACTCAGGGAGCTACGTGGGCCGCCGACACTCCGGAGCACCTGCACGATCTGTGGCGCAGCACTTGGAACATCATGCGCACCGAGGCCAACGTCGCCTGGGAGGGCATGAAGATCGGCTGGAACGCTACGGCCAGCTTCTTCCGTGATCACTGGAACGACCTCGGCGGCCAGCTGTCCCGTGGCTGGAATACGGTGTGGACCAACACGAAGACCTCCTCGGAGGGAATCTGGCGGTCGCTCAACACATCCTGGCACGGCGCGCTGGACACGCTGGACCGCGACTGGAACACCTACTCGGGAATCCTGGGCGGTGGATGGTCGGCGTTCTGGACCAACACACGCAACGAAGGACAGCGCCTCTGGGGTGACATCCGGGCCAAGTGGTCTGACACCCTCAACGGAGTGCAGGACACCTGGAACCAGAAGTCGCCGCTCCTCGGGGCAGCCTGGACTTCGTTCTGGACCACGATTTCGTCTGTCGCACGCGGCATTTGGGACGGAGTGAAGAAGGGATTCGCCTCCTTCATGGAGGACCTGATGAAGGGCTTCGGCGAGATTGTCGTACGCGCTGAGCAGGTCTGGGGCGGCATCAAGCGTGCCTTCGGCGCTCCCATCAACTTCGTGTTCAATGCGGTGTCCGACACCGTAGGTAAGGTCATCCCGGCACTGCACTTCGACCACGATCCGGTCAAGTACGCCGACGGTGGTCTGACCAAGGAAGTGGGACAGATCAAGGCCCTGGGCGGAACTCGCGCCGACACACATCCGATCCTCGTCTCCGGACAGGAGTATGTGGTCAACGGTGAGGCCGCCTCGAAGCCGGGAATGCTGCAGCACCTGGACGCCATCAACTACGGGGGCGCTCCGGCACCGACCAGTGCGAACAACAACTTCGCTCCGTTCGGTCCGGGCATCGCCGCATTCCAGGATGGTGGCTCGGTCGACAAGGGTCCGCATGGTGAGCCGTCCTCCACGGAAGCCATTCAGCGGGCGCTCAATTGGGCAGGCGGCAACAGCGGACGAGAGTACAACGCAGACGGCTGGCTGGACTGTTCGGGTCTGGCCTCCGGCGTGTACGACGTCCTGCTGGGCAAGTCTCCGCATCGCGAGTTCACCACCGTATCCGACTTCGAGTCTCTGGGATTCGTTCGCGGTATGGGTGGCGTATTCGATATCGGTGTGCTGCCGCTCCCGGGTGACTCCGGCCACATGGCAATGTCGCTGGGCGGGCACAACATCGAGTCGGCTGGCGGCGGCAAGGGAATCCAGGTCGACGGAAGTGCATGGGGCGCAAGCAATCCGTACTTCACCGACCACTACTTCCTGCCGGGCAACCTGTTCTCCCCGCAGTACTTCGGTACCGGATGGGCAGGCTCCAGCGCGAACGACCCGGGATTCTGGGGCAAGATCGGCAACGTCATCGGCGGTGTGGCCAACTTCGGTCGCAGCACTCTAGCGGAAACCGTTCAGCGCCTCACCGATCCGATCATCAATGCCATTCCTGCGCCGATTCCGGGTACAGGATCTCCGGCCGGTAACGTCGTGCACGATCTCGCGGCCAAGGTCCGGGACGAGGCTGTCAGCTACATCCGTGGCCACGACAACCCGACCGGCCACGGCAGCGGTGGCGGCTTCTCGAACACGATCCCGTCCCCCGAGCACAAGGCGATCATCGATCAGGCAATCGACCTGGCCGGTGGAGTCAGTGACCGGGTGGCGTGGGAGAACGGCTTCGAGACGCTGATCTCGCGCGAGTCGGGCTGGAATGCCGGTGCGATCAACAACTGGGACTCTAACGCGGCTGAGGGATTCCCCACCAAGGGTCTGACTCAGATGCGTGACGATACCTTCGCCGCGCACGCGGTCCCGGGACACACCGACATCTGGAATCCGGTGGATAACATCGCTTCCGACATCGGCTACATCAAGTCTCGCTACGGCGATATCACCAATGTCCAGCAGGCCAACCCGAACGCTTCGGCCAAGGGTTACCAGGACGGCACCAAGAATGCTGATCCGGGCTGGGCAATCGTCGGTGAGGCCGGGCCGGAGATGATCAAGTTCAACGGCGGCGAGCAGGTCATGTCCAACCAGGACACCCAGAACATGCTCAAGAACCTCCAGAGTGTGGCTCAGCAGCATGCCTCGTCGTTCCAGAACGCGCTCACGGCACCGATCGATGCGGTTGGCCAGGATCTCGGAATCGGTTCCATCACTGGTGGTTCCGGCTTCATTCCGCAGCTGATCAACCAGAGTATCAAGTACGCGCAGGAGCTGAACGGCTGGACTCCTCCGGCTGGATCTCTCCTGGCCATGGCTGGTGTCGGCACGATCGGCGTTCCGGGCATGAACAAGATGCAGCAGAGCATCGACCCGAGTATGCAGCGTGATCTGAGTGCTCCGCGTAGCGCTCCCCAGGCTCAGGCCGAGGCGGGCGTTCAGGCGCAGGCTCAGGCGCTCAAGGAGGGTGTACTGCCCAACCCGGCGGACCGACCGTTCATCGGGGGAGACGTCCACCTCACCAGCGGTGCCAAGGATCCGGTGGCGGATTTCTACCGTCGTCTCGACCTGCACCACAAGGGATTCGATCCCACACTGTAAAAAGAACTCGAAGGTCCCTGCCTCCAATCTCACGAGGGGGCAGGGGCTTTCGTCTATCTCAAGGAGGCCCGCATGCCCTCTGGTATCAAGCCGCCGGAGCACCTGGAACTCTGGATCGAGGGCACCGCCAGCACCGGCAGCGTCATCACCCACATCTCGGGCGGACAGTTCGAATCCGCTGAGGGAGTTGGTCTGGCGTACGAGCAGGCTGGCACCAAGTTCTCCACCACGATGGAGGCGCAGTTCAACACCATCTACCAGAGTGCCGCATTCCAGGTCGGAGGCACCTACAACGGAACCACCGAGGAGATGTTCGAGTTCCCGCTCGTGTTCAACATCTACGGCGGCGACAACTTCAACTACCGCCAGGCGTACACGCGCTTCCGCAACACGCTGTCGAGCACCGAGGACGCCTACCTCCACGCGCGCATCCAGGGAGTGTCCCACCGCAAGCTGGCGATCCGGCTGCAGAAGGGCTCCCAGTTCAAGAACGACGTGGATCCCAACGGCCAGCAGTTCGGCCAGGCGCTGCTCTACTTCGTCGGTGCCTACCCGCGCTGGGTCGAGGTCGACTGGACCGACGAGTTCATCGCCACGCTCGACACCACGGCCGCAGGCGTAGCACCCCCGGTAGCTTCTGCCCCCACGACGTCCTCTACGGGCGGAACGCTGGCGGCGGCCACTTACTACTACCGGGTGACCGCACTCGTCGCAGGAGGCGAAACAGCAGCCAGCAATGAGGTCTCTGTGGCCACTACGGGCACCACGAGCAAAAACACGCTCTCCTGGACGTCGGTATCGGGCGCTACGGGCTACAAGATCTACCGCAGCACCGCGACCAACACCGAGAAGTATCTGGGCTCCGTCGGCGGCATCACTACCTACAACGACACCGGCGGTTCCACCACGGCCACGAACTACCCGACGGCCAGCACGGTGCCCACGATCGAGACCGGCTACGTCACCGCCTGGAACCCGACCAACACCGTCTGCTGGCTGAAGTGGATGGCGCAGGCGGGCAATGCCAACGTCGAGTGGACCATCCCGGACTTCTCCTGGGGTAGCGACTCGTGGAACCGTGCCAGCGAGGATGCCGGGCGCATGATCATTATGCCTCAGCTGATTCTGGGCGAGAACATCTCGGTCGACACCAACCCGCTGACGTTTGCGGGCCAGGTCAATTCGAGTCTCGACACCCAGGTCTACCTCCGTATGAACGGCGTGCAGTTCCTGTATCCGATTCCCCCGCGCACCCCGCCGACCGACATCCCGGTTCAGGTAACGGGCGCGCAGCCGGGCAACGGCATCAAGATGTACTGCCCGATGGAATGGCTTCACCCTTGGGGAGGAGAGTGACATGACCGTCGCCACTATCGATTTCGACGCCGAGCAGAAGGCAATCTTCGACCGGCTAGAGGCCGAGTACAACCGGCGCATCCAGCAGCCCTACGTTCGAATCTGGGATGGCTCCTGGGTGCTTCGTGGTGTGGCGGCGGTCTTCTACTCCGCTGAGTTCACCGAGAAGGACTCCGACACCGGCATGGGGCAGATCGTCATGCCAGCGGATTACTATCTCTCCAAGTGGATTGCGGATGAGGACGGGCGCACCACCCTCAACGTTCACATCACCGTGGACAAGGACGGTGTGCGCTGGTCCGGCCGCATGGACACCTACGAGTACGATCTCAAGGAAGACGGAACCTCAACCTTCACAGTCAATTTCAAGCACGACTATGAAGAGCTGAAGCATATCCTGGTGTGGGCCAACCCATTCCTGCCAGACGCAGTGCAGTTCCCCAAGATCTGGCTGCTATTTGGTCCGGCCCGATGGTGTTGCAAGACAACGCTTTTCGTCAATATTTGGCGTCTGGAATCCTCCATCTGGCAGATGCCTGACGACCCGATGAACTTCTCCCAGTGGACAACCGCGATCACGGGAGACATGAGTAACTGGTCGATAGTGGTAGCGCCAACTCAGGCGACTATGGATACGTCCCCGTTCGCCATTATCGACGCCCGATTCAAGGACGTGCACACCGTACTCTCGCCCACTTTCGAAGACGCGCAACTGACTCCGACGTTCCGGCGATACATCGACGGCGACCCGCTACCGGAGGGCTTCACTGCTCTGCGTAACGGCGCGCTGGTCGTGGATATCGTCGACAAGAGCGGCTGGGTCAAGGGAACCTCCTTCGGCGGAGACATCTTCAGCGGCCTGCTGTACGCCATCGCGCAGTTCACCTCGGACGGCTATGACGATGGCACCGTGAGCATCCCGGACCCGGCGACCTTCCCGAGCACGTACTACGAGCAGGGATATCTGGGGTCGGACTTCTCGGTTCCGTCGGTGGTCTACCGTGGCGGACCGTATTCGATGATCACGTCGGAACAGTTTATCGGTATGCCGCCCAAGGACGCTCAGCACGTCACGGGTGGCCACTCGATGCCCGGCGTCAACGAATTGATCAGTGCCGCAATCCAAATGGCCGGAGACCTCATCGCCATGATGATCGGCATTCCGCCCATTGGTGGTGCGACAGACGCGATTCTGGCTCCGCTATACACCGACGTGTTCCTCGCGTTCATGACGTGGAAGGACACCGGCCGCATCGCGGACATGGGCTGGTCCCACTACAAGGAGACCTTCGCCCAGGGTGCCGACCGCGCCTACACCATCAGTTCGGTTATCGCACTGCGTACTTCGCTGTGGGCTACTCGGAACAACCACACCCACAAGATTACTGTGCGCGATGGTGCACCGTGGATCGTGGGCATGAACGGCTACGGACACTTCTACCTCGGCGATCGAATCGGCACCACGTCGAAGCTGACGCCGGGACGGATCTTCGTCGACCGTGTTTCCGAGATCACCATCAAGTGGGACCGGAACACCGCGCCGATCTGGCAGATCACTGTCGGTCAGCGCAAGCCGTTCGACCCGGTCCTCAAGGCGTTCCAGCGAATCCAGGCGATGCTGAGCGCGATCCACGATCTAGGAATGTTCTGATGATGAATGAGCCAACGGGAGCCGGACCAAAGTGTGTCATCTCCACGTACCACCGTCCGGCCCCGCTGCGCTACGTTCTGCATCACATCCTGCCTCGTGCATGCGGGGGAAAGACCGAGCCCAGCAATCTCGCTTCGCTCTGTGACACTTGCCATTACGCGGTACACGCACTCCTTCACCAGCTGAAGGTGAACGGCAAGGTCTCCCCCAACCCCGGCAACAACCGCAAGCGCGTCGCTCTGGCCCTCGAAGGCTATCAGCGCGCTGTGTCGGCCGGGACCGTAGACAAGATTCCCAACGAGGGCTACCTCGATTCCTAAGGAGGGCCCATGCCCGCACGCCCCGGCGCTCCCTCGAAGAGCTATGTCCACCAGGAGAACTGCGATCTGACCAAGCCGGAGGAGCACTTCCTCTGGATGCTGATGGCGATCCCGGTGGGCAACGAAATGATGCCGATCCTGGAGAACTCCGCGCGTACCATCTCCAAGCACCTGTACGAGTGTGGCGCGCGATTCCACCCCAAGCTCCAGGAGAAGAAGTACCAGGCTCCCCCGCGAGGCCAGCAGAACCACATGAACGGCGCTGCCCGCTGGGTCGGCATGGACGCTCCCGAGCCCGAGCCCCTGGTCCTGCCGGATGTCGGAGCGATGAACCACGAGGAGCAGCAGTGGCTGATCGCCGAACTGAAGCGCCACGGTGCCCTCCACGAGGAGAAGCCGGAGCTGAAGTCGGTTGCCGCTGTGGCTGACTGGGATCGCAACCAGGAGCGCCGGATCAAGCGCGTCACCTCCGCAGCCGAGCGTGGACTGAGCACCCCGAAGTAGGAGGTTCACCATGAGCGGTATCGATCCCAATGGCACCCCGCCGCCGCCCGGACAGTACGTGTTCCCCTACACCTACAACTCCAACCAGGGTTCGGGATCCGTGGCCAACCTCCAGCAGAACTGGACTCAGACCACGATCAAGAACAACCTGGGCGCTGGCGGCGGTGTGGTCGGCTCCTTCAGCAACGCACAGAACGCCCACAACGCGCTCGTCAAGGGCCGCTTCGAGGACGTCGAGGATCAGATCGGCAGCGCCGGTAACACGCTGGGCAACCACGAGAACCGGATCATCAAGCTGGAGAGCGAGATTCAGGTAGCGTTCTACTTCTCCAACGACCTCTGGCACAAGCCCACGGTGACCGGCGGCGGTCCGATGGATCGTTACGACTTCGCGAGCCTGGCCGGTGGCGGCGGTGGAGCACGATCGCAGCCCGGATCCTCTACTCGTATGGGCTGGTACGGCGGCGCGCAGGGTGGCTACACCATCACCACGATCACCGAGGCATCCGGGGAGGTCGACTCCAGCGTCAACGTTTTCGTAGGCACCGGAGGCAACGGCGCGCCGGACGACCGAACCCCCAACGGCCACACCGGCTATCCCGGAACCAACAGCTACTTCACCGACTCCGGGGGCGCGTTCTCCGTGTCCGGCGGTGGCCCGGGAGGCACTACTACCTTCCAGGGTCGCGGGTCGGGCAACGTCACCGACTACACCGCATGCGGCGGCCAGGCGTGGGGCTACAACGGCGCTGAGGTCCCGGCCCAGGTCGGCGGTGGTGGCTATCAGGCCAATGGTGGGTTCGCTGGCTCCGGCGGCACCGGCACTGTTAACCCGGGCGGTAACGGCGAGCCCTGCCCCTCGGGAAAGATCGGACCCGGTGGCGGCGGCGGTGGAGGCGGACCCTACTCGACCGGAGGCAATGGTGGCTTCCCGGCCGGTGGTGGTGGCGCTGGTGGCCCGAACGGTAACTACGCAGACACCTCCATGGCAGGACCCGGCGGTAATGGTGGCGCTGGATTCTGTGTGATCATCTCGTATCCGCCAGGAACGTAAGGAAATTCAATGCCCGCAGCCTGGATTCACATCCCCGAGGACGTCCTCACCGACGCCTATGTTCCTCGTTCTGCCGGACGATACGGAAAGCCCACCGGACTCGCCCGCTGCTACAAGCTGGAGACTCCGGTGGACTTCGACGGCGACGGCACCCTGGACGAATATCTCGTTGTCCGAGTGCTGTTCGCGCGTGAGCACATGCACCCGGAGATCGCCATCTTCCCGGCGGACCAGACCGGCAACGTCCGTGATGACTTCCTCCGTCGACGCGGTGGCTCGTTCACCATCCCGGGTGGAAAGTGCCCCGAGGGAAACACGGCCGCGATCGAATGGACCATCGCCCTGGCGCTGAGCTTCCACGACATCACGATCACCGATCCCCCGCCGGAGCCCGAGCCGGAGCCGGAACCCGAAGAGCCGCAGCTACCGGCCGGACTGGACTACGACCCCGACGTGCTGCCGGACGAGACCTGGTACGCGCTGAAGAACATCGAGCCCAGCAAGTTCGAGCCGAATGAATAACTTCCAGTTGGTACTAATTGTTGCGGGGGCTGCCGTGGTTGCTGTGGGCTCGTCCATGGCAGTCTGCGGCATCCTCTGGGCAGTCGTGGACCGGTGTGAGAATTTCCGAAAACCATTCCAGGAGAAGCAATGACACAGAAGGTACTCGACTACGACCACAATGTCGTGCCCCAGGAGACCTACTGGGACTGTGGCCCGGCCAGCACACAAGTAGTGCTCAACTCCCGGGGCATCATCGCCAGCGAGCAGGACCTCATCCGCCAGATCGGCACCACCGAGGACGGCACCGGGGACGTGGACTGGATCGTGGGCGTGCTCAATCAGTACGTCGGCGGCGGCTACGAGACCAACCACATGCCCAACGACCCGCCGGAGCAGGATGAGAAGGACGCGCTCTGGAACGCTATCGTCGACAGCATCGATGAAGGGTTCGGTATGGTCGCCAACATCGTTGCCCCGCCGAGCAATTACCCCCGTGGCGTCCTGGGCTCCGAGTCCCCGGCGTATGCGGGAGGCACCGTCTACCACTACATCGCGCTGATGGGCTATGACTCCGACGCGCACGCGATCTGGGTGGCCGACAGTGGATTCCGTCCGTACGGCTACTGGATCGACTTCGAGCAGCTCGCCACCCTCATCCCGCCCAAGGGATACATCTATCACACAGGAGGCACTCAGCACCCCATGGCAGATACATTCTTCGCGGACGTGTCCGAGTTCCAGACCTACTACGACGGCAGCTACCCCGACCCGGTACTGTCCATCCGGTCCAACGACGGCACCTACCGCGACCATAAGTTCGACACCAACTACCCGCGCATGCGTGCCGACCTCGACAGCGGAAAGCTCAAGTACGGCATCGTCTACGCGTACTGGCGACCGAACTGGGAGGACACCGCCAACACGATGATCGACATGATCAACTCGTATGGTGGCCTGCACCCGCGCGTGGCGCTCATGATCGACGTGGAGTCCGGCGGCAACCCGGGCGGTAACCAGTCCGGCGGCATCAACGCGATGTACGACAAGCTGGCACAGTTCGCCGGTAACCCGGCACGCGTCTTCGGCTACGCCAACTCCGGCGACTTCTTCTCGATGTGGCAGAACCGCCCGTCCGGTCTCCGTGTCATCGGCGCTGGCTACGGATCGAACCCGAATCTCCCGGGCCAGATCGCGCACCAGTACACCGACGGAACCTTCGGAGCCGACCAGGGCCTGCCGATGGGACGCCCGCCGTTCGGCAACTGCGACATGAACGTGGCCGACGGCCTGGATCCGGATCAGTTCGGACAGGCTCTGGGTCTCGCTCCGGCCAGCCCGCCGCCGAACATCATCAACCAGTTCGCCGACGCCTCGCCGTGGATCGGTAAGCGAATCACCAACGGAGAGAACGTCTGTCCGGATGGCATCGGCCGCTGGGTGGAGTTCGAGAACGCGCACGTCTACTGGACTCCGACCACGGGCGCGCACGGCATTCCGCGCAACATCTTCGACAAGTGGGCCACCCAGAAGTGGGAGACCGGACCGCTGGGTTACCCGACCGACAACGTCGCGAACCTGCCGGACGGCAACTGCCAGGCGTTCCAGGGTGGAGCGATCTACCAGCGCAACGGCCAGCAGGCTGTCATCGTCCACGGCGCGATCGGCAACACCTGGATCCACCAGGGATTCGAGAAGGGCCCGATGGGCTGGCCGACCAGCGACGAGTACGACTTCGGAAACGGCTCCGTAGCACAGAATTTCGAGCACGGAACGCTGGTCTGGAACCCGAACTCGGTCATCACCATCACGTACCAGGGCGGCGGAACTACCACTGTCCCGGACGTCTCCGTCAAGAAGTAAGGCACCGCAATGACTCGTCCCGTTGGAAAGCTCGGCCTCACAGAGGCTCCCGACGATCGGCCCAAGCTCTGGTGGCACCGGTACGTCGACCCGATCGATGTGCACATCCCGGACGGTCCCCTGGGCCACGCCGACAAGGTAGCCGACTGGGGCATGCTGGCCAACGATCGAGCCGGTGACTGCGCGTGGGCCATGGCTGCACATGAGGTCATGGTCCTCAACGCCGCCAACAGCCGCAGCGTGCAGTTCACCGACGACGACGTGCTGTCCGACTATGCCGCAGGCACTGGATACGACCCCAAGACCGGCGCGAATGACAACGGCACCAACATGTTCCAGCTGTATATGTACCGCAAGAACATCGGTGTCGTCGACCACGCCAAGGTCCGTCATCGCATCCAGGCGTTCCTGGAGATCACCCCGGACAAGATCGAGGAGGTCGCGGCGGGCGTCTATATGTTCGGCTCGGTCGGCATCGGTATCCGAGTCTACGACTGGATGGAAGAACAGTTCCAGGCCGGTGAGCCGTGGTCCCCGCAGCGGGGCGGAAAGTTCAAGGGCGGCCACGCGATTCCGGTCGTCGGGCGCAAGGCCAATGGCAACTACGTCGTGGTGACCTGGGGCACGCTGCAGGAGATCACTCCGGAGTTCTACCTCCGCTACACCACCTCGGCGTTCGTCGGCGTGACCCAGGACTACCTGACCGGAGACAAGACTCCCGAGGGCCTGGACAGCGCCAAGCTGATCATGGATCTTCCGAAGATCGACAACTCGTACAAGTAAGAAAGGCAAGGCCCGCAATGACTACTCCAGATCAGAAGGCCGAGAACGTAACTCCCGCACAGCTGTCCAAGGCGAAGCAGTTCGGGCTGTGGGTCCACAATCACTGGGCCAACATCAAGGCCACCGGCCGCCGTCTCTGGCAGAAGTGGAAGGACGAGCCCGTGAAGACCACCGGTTATGGTGTGATCGCTGCTGTCGTAGCGTATTTCGCCGCTGAGGGATTCGTGGACTCGAACGTCACCAACCTCATCACCTCGCTCGTCACTCTGGGCGCTGGTGCTCCGGTGGTGAACGCGGTCTCCAACCAGACGAAGCAGAACGTCCAGCAGGCTCACCTGGCAGGCAAGGTAGCCGGGCGCAACGAACTGATGCAGGCCCAGCTCAACGATCAGCTGAAGCGCTCACAGGGTAAGTAAGGTCTAGGCAGGGTCACCGAGAAACGGTGTGGCTATATGCCATTGGAGGTCACCGTGTGGCCCTGCCGTCCTTGCTCCTTGAAGGAGGCATCATGTATCGTTTCATGCTCTACCGCCGGGATCCGTTCGTCATCTGGACTCTCGCGTTCTTCATCGTCGCGTGCGCGGGTGACCTGATTTCCGGCGCGCGGCCAGGGACCGCAGAAGCGCTCATGCCAGCCTGGTATCTGGACACGTGGCTCGTGGTCACACTGCTGGCATCCATCGTCTTCACATACGGCATCTTCACCAAGAATCTGTTCAACGGCCTGTTCATCACGTACTCGCTGTGCCCGATCCTCGCTGTCTCTACCACCGCCCTCGGTGTCGCCCAGATCTGGGTGGCCGGGGCCAAGGCGCTGATCTCCGGTCTCCTGGTGGTTGGTCTGGGTGTTGCCTTCCTGCGTCAGCGTCAGCTGCTGAAGAAGATCATCGACAGCCTGCCAAAGAAAGAGCAGGTGAAGAAGTGACAACCGCACAGCTATTCCAGACGCTATTCGGGGTCCTGGGTGGATCGGCGCTGGGTGCGGGAATCACCGGCTGGTTCAGTCGGAAGAAGACCAAGGCCGAGGCCGAGTTCACCCTCACCGAGGCGTCCACCAACTCCTCACGCACCATCATGAGTATCCTGCAGACCGAACTCATGAACACCAAGACCGAGCTACGTCAGGCCAAGCAGGACTTCCACGAGTCCACCGAGATGACCAACAACCGTATGCGCCTGCTGGAGCGGGCAATGTGGGAGCATCGCAAGTGGGACGTCATGGTCATCAAGCTGCTGCAGGCCAAGGGCGTGGACGATATTGATCCGCCGCCCGACCTGTGGCTGTGATACAATCAATGCGTCAATGAAACACCACGATTGGTCCCGGTAAACCAGTCAACGAAAAGACCCCCCTCTCAAGGCATCTGGCCAAGAGAGGGGGGTCTTTTTTGCGTTCCGGCGACCTTTGTCGAAGGTGAGAGAGTTCGTCCGCCGCCGGAAAACTGTTACCGCGTTACCGCCACCAGAGCTGTCCGTTCTCGTCGACGAGCAGTTCCCGGTAGTCCGGCCGGTTGGTGCAGGCCAGCAGGATCCAGATCGGGGCCCAGAGCCCGCAGGTGAGCACGGCGGCGATCAGGTGGAACGTGTGGTTCGGGTAGTTACCGTACTCCAGCGTGGCCGTGTAGGGCGTTTTGTACATCACCCTGGCACCACGCCGCCGGACCTCCTCCATGATCGCCCTGTCGAGGATCTGGGAGCACATGATCGCCTGGATGCTCATGTCGCTTCCTTCGTAAACAGCTGCTTTCGCAGTCGCCTGGCTCTCTGTTGTGCCGTCCGGTTCCGTATGTGCCAGGACCCGCAGGCGCAGAGGTACGACTTGAACATGTCCGGCCAGTGCTCCTGTGACATCTTCCGGACCTCGATCTCGGCGTGCTCCTGCGTGCGGTGGCGCATCTTGTGCGGGGTGGGGCAGCCCATCGTGTTCCTTTCCGTATACCCCCGGGGGGTATCTAGGTGTTCCAGTTCTCGATGGTCCGGCCGGTGCGGTGGATAATGTTACCGATGCTCTCCAGCTTGCCGTCGGCGTCGGTCCAGGTGCCGTCCTCATCGGGGGCCACGGCTCGCGCGATGCTGTCCAGGGCCATCCGGTCGCTGTGGGTCAGCGCGTTGATCAGCTGGTCGGCGACCCGGGTCTGGAACACCGTGCGGATATGCTCCTCGGCCTCTCTCCGGTTCACAGGTGGAACCCCCCGTGCTGCGCGATATCGGCCATGATGCCGTCGATACCGGAGAAGAGGGTGCCGCCGCCAGCGCTCAGGGTCTGCGGGGACGTGTCCATGGCCGACACCAGGCCGACGAGGGCCGAACCCTGATATGCCGGGCCGCCGGAGTCACCGTTGAACGCGAGGGTGGACGCGTGGATGACGTTGCCGTCCAGGGCCGTGACCGTGCCGGTGGTGGTCCGGGTCGTCTGGCCGAATTTCGTCAGCGCCTGGCCCGGCTGGGGGTCACTACCGATGCTCGAAATCAGCTGGCCGTCCGGAGTGAACCAGCCCTCGGTCACGCCCGGATCCAGAGTGATGATCGCCCAGTCGTCCTGGAGGTTGCCCCACTGTGCCGCGCGCTGGGTGAACTTGCCGATGTAGCGGCCGTCGCGGTTGTAGACGTTGGGCGAGGAGACCCAGCAGTGCCCGGCGGTGAGCGCCACGTTCTCTCCAGCATCGTTGTGTCCGACCGCCGCGATCGTGCAGGGCAGCGGGACGCTGGGGAAGATGGTGGTGCCCGGCCCGACGACGGTGGTGTCCGAGGCGTGTGCCATGCCGGTCGGAATCATCAGCGCCGCAGCGGCACCGGCCAGTAGGTATTTGATCATAGGAATTCTCTCGCTTTCCGGGCCGCAGCCCGCTTGTCCTTCTTACGTTGGGCGATGCGCTTCTTGTAGCGCTGGTAGAGGCATTGGTTGCAGGTCCGCTTCCTGGAATAGCCTGCGTTCGAATAGAATTGGCTGTTGCGCACCTTCTCGAACTTGTTGATCGGCTTCTCTTTCCCGCAGACCTTGCAGACCCTAGTCGTCTCCATCGAAGTGGTTCTTTCTCTCGGTCTTCCACCAGACGACGGCCACCCAGGCAGCCAGTCCGATCCCGACCATGATTACGTTGATCACCCCATACTCACCCCCTGAAGTCCGCGTTCATGATTCGCACGACGTTGGAGGCCGTGGGGCTGATGAGCATGGGCCCACCGGCATTGGAGACCTCGATGTGCGTAGGCAGATGCCCGTTGCCGTCGACTCGCCGGACGCTGACGTAGTCGAACACCCGCTCCGTGGGCCCGATGCGGAAGTGGATCGACTCGTGCTGCGGCAGGTACACCACGTGCTCGTAGCCGTAGTAGACGTCGGACTTCTCCAGCGTGGTCTTGTACTCCTGCAGAGCTTTACGTGCCTTGTCTCCCTGCTCCCGGGCGTAGGCCAGCTCGTCCTGAACCCACACCGGCAGTTTCCGTTCCTTCTCGTTCAGCCAGCGCGCATGCCACCGGCTATCCCTCATCGTCATCGAGTCTCTCCCGTCGCCCGGCGATCCGGAGCATGGTGTGAATTGCGTTGTCCTTGCCACTGACGAATTCGTGACAGTTCTTGGGGTCGTGCTTGTCCAGGACCAGCCACTGCTTGAGGTCGGTCTGATACACCGCGATCACGTCGTCGATGCCCGCGATCCGCTGAATCACCATCCGTCCGGAGTACTCGTGCAGCAGGACCTTGTCGCCAAAGCTGTTGTCCCGGCGGCGAGTCCACTGGCGGCTGATCTTGCCCGTGACTACCTCCAATGGTGCGGCCATCAGTAGTACCTCGAATCGTTCAGGCCGATAGCGGCTCCCAACAGGAGGGAGAAGGTGAAGCACAGCCCCACGATCCCCCACTGCCCGTTCATCCCGGCGGCGAAGGAGACTGCGGAGTTGATGAACACCAGCGCCCACAGCGGCAGACTGGAGGCCCGCATCACGACACCACCTTGATCCGGGGGAAGGAGACACCGAAGGCGGAATTCGTGTGTGACAGCTCGGCCAGATCGGCGATCTCGAAGCCGGAGTACTCACTCAGCGTGACGATGAATTCGATTGCGGCGCTGAGCATATCGGTGGCCACCATGATGCCCTGGTCGCCCTGGTAGATGTTGACCTCCACGCCGACGTCGGTGGCGGCCTTGTCCAGGTCCTCCAGCAGTACGTTGATCAACTTGCCCTCCGTGGGTAGTACTTGTGGGTTGATGGCCCTAAGACTGCCCTGCGGTGAGTTTATCTGTCAAGTCCAACAGGAGATCTGTTTGCGCAATTGTTACATCCTGCATCGCGGAGCGCACATCCTCGGGAATGTTCTGAATCTCGTCGGCCATCGCGTGCTGCATCGTGGTAACCGCATGGCAGAACTTAGCCAGCATCTGGAGGTCCACACCCGGATGCTCAGGTTCGGGCTCTGGATCTTGTTGCGGCACAGTCTGATTCAGGATCTTGTCGGACCAACCCTCGGGCCAATCCAGAGCCTTGTCGATCTTGGCCAAGGTAGACGGACGAATGTCTTCCGATATCTGCCCGCTCTCATAACGGACGATGGCAATGCGACTGAGGTCGCCCTTCTCGGCTGCCTCGCGCTGGGACCGCTTCAGTTCCCCGACCCGACGCTGTCTCATCGCCTTGCGTAATGCTTCTGCGTTGGCGTGATACTCGGTCATACCGCAGAAGTCTAGTTGACACGCCGGGAAACATCAAACGCAACGAAGTTCAACACAAAACTACCCTCTGAACAGCCAGTTCAGGGCCGATATGATCTTGTGACCGGTGTTTCCAGCGTGAACTATTCCGGAAGTCTCATTCGTGGTGCTAGTGTCGCTTTCATGCTTCAAGACAGCGCACGTCAGAGATACCAACGGGCAGCGATCCAAGCCCGGCACGATGCGAACCGAACCCTCCAGGATACCCGAACCTTCGACGTCGGGCCCCTGAATTTACGGCAGCTCCGGCTCATGATGGGCATGACGCAGAAGCAACTGTCCACCGCGCTGGCCGAGCAGACCGGCATCACCTGGTCCCGCGAGTGCATCGCCAACATCGAGTCCGGCAACCGGAACATGACCGACGAACTCTACGGCGCGATCCAGCAGCTCATCACCAGCCGAAAGGACGCGCCATGCCGCACCCCGGGACCTACCACTCCTCGACGCTCAGCCTCGAACGTGCTCTCACAGAAGGAGACTGGGCCGACGCCCCCCTCACCGAGACTCAGTGCGCCGCTGCCTTATCAGTGGTGAAATCCAACGCCCTCAACGAATCCGACTACGAACTCCTGAAAGGTCTCCTGGGACTATGAAACTCATCGACGTCAACCTCCGCGCACTGCAGGACGAGATCCGCCGCCTGGCCTCCGAGAAGCCGGACTACACCTACTCCGTCCCCGAGGACGCCGACGAGTATCGGGAAGGTAGCACCGGCTGCCTCTACACCGTGACTCTCGACGGAGAGAAGGTCGGCTCCTGCATCGTCGGCCAGGCCCTGCTGAATCTCGGTGTGTCGCCGGAGGACCTGTCAATCTACGAGTTCTACTCCGTGGACCACCTGTTCTCCGACGAATACATGAACGACAACAAGGGGTTCAGCGACGAGGAGCAGGAAGTCATCGACTGGATCCTCGGCGTGCAGATGCTGCAGGACAAGGCGCACCCGTGGGGCATCGCGGTCCAGGTCAACGAAGCCGGGTTCACCGCCCGCCACATCCGCAACGTCCGCTTCGGCAAGGCCGAGGTCCCGGAGGAGTTCAAGAACGTCATCAACCTGGAGCGTGTCTCATGGGCGAGCGAGTGAGGTGGCAGGAGGAGGCGCAGTGCAAGACCCGGGATCCGGAGCTGTACTACACCGAGAACATCCCGTACGGCCCGTGCAGCCCCAGCTACCACCCCTACGCCCGATCGCTGTGCAAGGGCTGCCCGGTACTGCGTGACTGCGCCGCCGAAGCCCGAGCATTCAGAGACCTAGGCGTGGTCCGGGCCGGGGTTCCGCTCACCGACAACTGGAAGTACAACGACGACGGCAAGTACGACATGCTGGAGCACATCGAGAAGACCGGTGAGTTCCCGCCGCTGCCGGAGCCCGAGCCCCTGGACGACATGGGGGCCCAGATCTTCGAGCAGCTTCCGACCCGGGGCAACAACGAAGAGTTCCTGTACGAGGGCGAGTGGTACGTCGACAACGAGACTGCCTCCAAGCGCCTCGGGGTCAGCGTCAACACCTTCAAGCGCTACCGCCGGGAGGGAACCGTGGAGCTGAAGCACATCACACTGCGGCGCTCCAGAAACCGTGGCCGACCGGGAATCTACTTCCTGGCCAGCGAAGTTCAAGAAGAGAAGGAGAGGCTGGCAATTGTCCGAGCACTCGAATCAGTCGGATGAGGTCGTGGTGGACTTCGGTGACGACGAGCAGAAGCTCCACTGGCTCAAGCGCATGGACTACCACGACGAAGAGATCGCCGACCTCATGAAGAAGGTCAACGAGCACAAGCGGCTCCGCGACGAGGTGGCCGAGGAACTGTTCGCCGACGTGCCCAGCGATTGGGACGTGATCAAGGTCGGCGGCAAGGCAGTACTCCGGCGCGAGGAGAAGCTGGGCGCGGCGCGGGTCTACATCGAGGACCTGAAGAACCGCTACCCCAAGATCTACGAAGAGCTGAAGCGCCAGAAGGCATCCGAGAAAGTGAACCGACTGTCATGAACATCGAACCGAAGTTCAGCATCGAGGTCGACGCCGATAAGCTCCGGCAGTATCACCAGCAGGCCGAAGCCTACCGGGACCTGATGAGCCGACTGGCCGGGCAGGCTTCCCTCTACGGCGACCGCGCCCCCAAGCAGCCCTGGTACTACCGCCTCTGGAAGAAGGTGTTCTGATGGCCTACGAGACTCCCCAGGATCCCTTCGCGAACACCCGGCCGTGCTGGCACCTGATGCGTGGCCACGTGGATCCCGCCGTCGGATGGACCGGAGACCTGTACTGCGCGCTCTACCCCCACGAGAAGGGCACCGAGCACATGGCAGTCACCCCCGGCGGATCGGTCCGGCGCTGGCACGATCACCACGGCACTCCCTTCCCGGCAGGTTACTGATGGGCTGGCTGAATGTAATCCCCGCCCCGCACGAGTGCCCGACGCCGGACAAAGAAGAGGTGGAACAGCAGAGTGCTGCCGTGGGCTCCGTCTGGGTCTGCGATACCTGCCATAAGCGCTGGAAGCTCGCCCTGATCTCCTATGGCTGGAGCCCCACCGACTTCCGCGATGTAATCAGCTGGGTGAACTGGGAGGAGGTGGAGAGCAATGGCTGAGAAGTGGCAAGAGATCGCCAAGGAGAATCCGAAACTCGCTCAGGCCCTGCTGGGTTGGGAGCTGACGGTCCGGAACAATCTCCACCGCGCACGTGAGGCCGCCGGGCTGGAGCAGTGGCAACTCGCCGCACGCCTCGGCTGGCCGTTGAAGAAGGTGCAGAAGATCGAGTCGGTGTCCGGAGGCGACCTGAAGTTCTCCGAGCTGCGTCAGTACCTGCTGGCGACCGGGCACTACATCGAGTTCCACCTGCGGGGCCAGAAGAGCCTCGGTTAAGACGCCGGTGGCGTGGGGTTCTGAGAAGCGAAACCTCCTCCACGCCACTGGTACCCACTTCGGCATCCCAGCGCAGACCCGATCAAAGTCGCTCGGATACACAACGGCGTGGCGCTGGGTGCCGGGGCTAAACCATCCCAAACAGGAAGCGAGACAAGGCAATGCGAGCAGACATCAAGGCAGAGTGGGTCCGTCGGCTCCGGTCGGGTGACTACACGCAGGGCAAGAACCAGCTGGCGTACCAGGACGAGAAGGGCAAGCTGCACCACTGCTGCCTCGGTGTGCTCTGTGAGATGGCCGCCGAGGACGGAATCGTGGACCGGCTCAGCGCCGAGACCATGTCGACGATCATGTTCCGGGACAAGCCCATCGACGGCAACTACCGGAGCGCCGAGTCTCAGATTCTTCCCCGCAGCGTCCGATCGTGGGCCGGGCTGGACACCGACGTCGCCGCGTTCGGACCGACAGATCCCGCCAACGCCAAGCGCCCCTACGATCACCGGAGCTGCCTGGCCGAGGAGAACGACAGCGGCAAGACCTTCGCACAGATCGCCGACCTGATCGAGGAGCACTTCTGATGAAACTGTTCGCCAAAGTCTTCCGAAACACCAACGGGGACAACATCGGAATCCATTTCCGGACCGTGGAAGGCATCGTCAACACCGTCTACCTCGACGAGATCGCGGCCTACAAGCTGATGGAGCGCCTGGCCAAGACCCTCTACCCCGACCACGAGACGTTCCTGGTGTCCCACGACCTGGTGCGCAAGTTCATCAAGGACTCCCCCAAGCCGGAGGTCAAGTGGTCCGGCTCCGAAGACAAGCCCTGGACTCTCAAGCCGGAGATCCACCTCCACACCACCACGCCCAGCGCCGGACGAATCTGGACGAACTGGGACGAGGTGCCGGTGGGTGTCCTGGTCGAGACCATCGGGGACGGCGGCACAGTGGCCAAGACCGGCACGCACGACCGGTTCCTGAAGTTCGCCAACGGCAACATCGCCGCGTTCTGGGCCAAGGAGCACGGCCACGCCACCATCCCGCAGTACTTCCGTGCCGGTGACCTCGTGTTCGCCGAGTCCGCCCTGCCGTTCCGTGAGGTCCCGAAGTGAGCGATACCTACGACGAGGAGCGGGCGCGTGGTGAGTGCCACCGGTGCAGCCGTGCATGCTCCGGAGAGATGTGGCGCGTGGAGATGTGGGCCGACGAGCACGAGCGCGAGAACCCCGGCCACCGCGTGGACATTCAGGAGGGTCATGGCTGACACGATCTCCTTCGAGGTATCCACCGAGCTGGGGATGCGGATCGCCTACGCGGTGGAAATGCCGGAGCACGCCGTAATGTCTTGGGAGAGACTGAACTTCATCTGGAAAGAGTACGGCGACTTCCTGCGCTACAACACACATCCCCAGCGTGAGATCCAATTCGTAATGCGCAACGGCATTTTCACCTACCTGGTGGGTGACTCCGACAATCGATTCGTACACCTGGACCTAGTGAGGACAGAGAGATGAAAGCAGACGTCAAGGCCGAGTGGGTGGCAGCTCTCCGCTCCGGCGACTACAAGCAGGGCAAGAGCTACCTGCACCGGGCTATCGCGGCCCCCGCCGGTGAGACCTACTGCTGCCTCGGCGTGCTGAGCGAGCTGGCCTATCGCAAGGGCGTGGTCGATCGCAGGCTGGGCCCGGACGGCACCCTGTTCGTCTACGGCGAAGAGTCCACCGGCCTGCTCCCTCCCGAGGTGGCGACATGGGCTGGCCTGGACGACAACAGTTGGCCCTCGACGGTGATGCTCAACGGCTACGTCAGTCCCCGCAACGAGAACCACTCCCTGGTCGGCCTGAACGACGACGGACGCCCCTTCTCCGAGATCGCCGACATCATCGAGGAGTACCTGTGAGTGAGCCGAATTACCCGCCGCCGTACGGATTCGGACTCTCGAAGATCAAGGGCTGGGCGGGACGGTTCATCGCGCTGGGACAGCTGCTGGCCGGACGGCCGTCGAAGTGGCAGCACGCTTTCCTGGTACTCCCGGGCAATCTCGTCATCGAGGCTGAGCCTGGGGGTGCGCGGGTGGTACCTATCGACGAATACTGGAACGGCACCGGCTGGGATGCCGAGTTCATCTATCCGCCCCTGACCCCGGAGCAGCGTGACAACTTCGTCGGTGTGGCCATGGGGTACAAGGGAATTCCGTATGGGTTCCTGGACTATTTCTCACTTCTGTTGCTGCACCTGCACATTCGGCTGCCTTTCGTGAAGAACTTCGTCCTGCATTCCCAGACCGCGATCTGCTCCCAGCTGGTGGACGGCGCGTACAAGACCCTGGGCGTGATGCTGTTCGACGACGACCGATTCCCCGGCGACGTGATGCCCTCCGACCTCGACTGGCTGGCCAAGCATCATCCGGAGTGGGCGGTCTACAAGTACAAGACAAACCTGGAGGCTCGGTGAGCAAGAAAAAGAAGTCCAAGAAGAAGGATCCGCTGAAGCGCGTGGTCGACCAGATCAACGAGCAGTTCGCCGCGATCGGGGATAAGTTCGACGAGCACGCCGACCGCCTGAAGCAGCAAGCCGACCAGCTGGACAAGATGGAGCGCAAGCTTTCTCGCGAGGAAGAGTTCCAGACCTGGAAGGACCGTTCCGCCGCCGGTGGTGGCCAGTTCGGATTCGCCTGGCAGCCCACCGCCGACAACTACCCGCAGATTCAGTGAGGAGAACACAATGACCACAGCAACCAAGACCACCGTCGAAATCCTGGAGAGCGCAAAGGATCTCCTGAAGGACGGCCACCGCATCCAGTTCGCCACCTTCAAGCGCAACGACGATCGTTCGTACTCGTTCTGCCCGCTGGGTGCCATCTCCTACGCGCAGGGATACAACCCCGAAGCGCTCGCCGCCACCGAGTTCTCCGCGCACGCCTACGAGGACAGCCCGCCGGTCCAGTTCCTGGCGCACGCCATCGACATCGTCGACCCGGACGTCCTGCCCAACCTCGGGTACACCGCGCTCAGCAACTACCAGTACAACACCGCCGTGCACACCTGGAACGACGAGCAGTCCGACGACGCCAAGGTGCTGGAGGCATTCGACACCGCGATCGAGCTGGCCAAGGCGGCGGGTGCAGATGCCCTCTGATCCACGAGTAGGCGTGGCCAAGGCGATGTTCGAGTTCTTCGACCAGGATAGCTACGCGAACAACCACAGCCCGGACGAGAACCGATTCACCGAGGTCTGCGTCGACGGCTACTACGACCTGGAAGAGCTGGCCGGAGAGGTCTTCAAGCACCTGGGAATCTCGGTAATCACGGGGGAGAAGAATTGATCGAGATCACTCTGTATTCGAAAGCTGCCTGCCAGCAATGCCTTCGGACGCGGGACAAGCTGGACAAGATGGGACTGGAGTACACGTATGCGGATGTGGAACGTGACCCGTCCGCCCGCGCCGTGGTCGAGCATCTGGGATACCTGCAGCTGCCCGTCGTGCTCGTTGGCGACATGCACTGGAGCGGATTCCGTCCGGACAAGCTCAACAATCTGGGCCGAATTCTCAACTCACGTGAGTGGGCCCAGCAGCAGGCAGGTTGGGAGTACTCCGAATTGGATGCGATCGAGTACCTGAGAAAGGAGATGGGGTGGCCGAGAACCTAGGCATCAAACTCACCAAGTGGACCAAGCCACTGCACTACAAGGGACGTCTGACCATCGGCGTCGAGATCGAACGAAAGCCCTACGGCCCGAACCTGGACCACGAAGAATACTTCTGGCCGGTGAAGGCGACCTACGACGAGGAGACCGACATGACCACAGTGGAATTCGCGATGGTGGTGCCGGACCGTGAGTGATGAGGACGACGAGTTCGATAAGGAGATGGCTGCCGAGGCCCTGCGCTCCGACGACGATCACCTGCTCAACGATCTGAAGTACATGATCACGCAGTACGACGCCGAGAAGCCACGGAGCCAGCAGCTACTCCCCGGACCGTCGGGCGCGGCGCACCCCTGTATGCGACACCACGCTTATGCCATCAGTCGCGCCAGGAAGCGTTTTCTCGGCATTCCGGAGGCTCGGGGCCTGAATCGCTTCAACAACCCTCTGCCGTCCATTCAGGGCACCGCAATGCACGAGTGGCTGGAGAAGGCGGTGGAGGCAGCGAACCGGAGACTGACCGAGGCGGGCAAACCCCTGCGCTGGCTGTCGGAGACCCACCTGATCATCCGGCCCGAAGAGCGTGACGAGGAGGGGAATGTTCTTCGGGAGCAGCTGGCAGGCACGTGCGATCTCTACGACGTCCAGACCAAGACCGTGATCGACTGGAAGAACCCGGGAGCCACCGCGCACAAGAAGGTCGTCGAGCACGGACTGGGGGAGGTCTATCGCGGCCAGGCCCACCTTTACGGCGCGGGGTTCGTGAAGCTGGGGTTCCCCGTGGAGACGGTCGGTGTGGTGTTCATCCCCAAGGGCGGCACCATGCGTGGGATTCACATGGAGCGTGAGCCCTACAACCCGGAGCTGGTCGAGGAGATCCTGGCCCGCCTGGACGACGTCGAGTACCGCATGAAGGTCCTTGACGTGGAAAACAATCCGAACAACTTCCTGCGGATCCCCACCACCCCACTGGACTGCAACTACTGCCACTGGTGGGAGCCGAAGAACCCGCAGGGACCATTCCAATGTGAAGGGAAACTCTGATGAAGGTAGACATCGACCTGCTGTCCGAGAGGGACTTCAAGAACGCCGAGCGAGTAGTCGTGCATGTCCGCCTCGAAAACAGGCACGGCCTCGCTACCCGGATCGATCAGGTGCTCAAGGACAAGAGCCACGACCGGGAGAAGATCGAGGTTCGGATCCAGGAACTCAACACCGAGATGGCAAGCCTGTATCGGAAACTGGAGGACCTGGACCGGTGAACTGGTGGCGCTCAAGGAAACTCCGGAAGGAGCGTGAGGCTTTCGAGCTAGAAGTCTGGCGATACGTCTGGGATCTGGTCCACCGTGGGCTGTGCGATCATCCGTTCTGGTTGCTGACCTGCTACTTCAACACTCCGGAGGATTTCCCTTCTCCCGCACTGGATTTCCTGTCCCGTGATGGAAAGATGAGGGCGGTATGAACCACAACACACACTGGCGCGAGGATGCTGTCCGGATGCCTCGCTGGGGAGACTTCCGACTTCAACGCTGTGCGGTGCGCAAGGGAGCTGACATCGTCCACCACATGGGAGGCTGGTCCTACACCACACCCGGCAAGTGGGAAGTCCATCTCCAGGAACGGAACTCGGCAGCCCACATGTGGGTGACCAAGGACAAATACTCCTACGACGAGTTCGAGAACGCGATCGTCTTCGCGGCGATCTTCAACAAGAGAAAGAAGTGAGCATGAATACCGCTCTCGAAGTCCTGGTCTGGCTGTTGGTTATTTGGGCGGGATTGACTGTGGCAGCTGGTATCCTGGGAGTCTTGGGGTTCTTCACCCTGGGCATCATCGCTTGGATCTCCAGCAAGCCCAAGCAGTCCGTGCGCAAGTCTCGCACCGGCAACATCACTCAGGTCAGCGGCACCCACACCTACGGCCACGGCCGCTCTGACAACCCGCTCTCCACCTACGGGCACGGCCGTAAATAGACCCCTTGCAAGGGAACACAGAAAGGAACCACATGGTTCAGGGAACACAGTATGACGGCGAAGGCAATGTCATCGATCCGGACGAAGCGGAATTCGATGCCATGCTCATGGGTCGGTCCGGTCCGCCTTGGATCGGGTTCGGCAAGAAGCCTGTCGTCGGCCAGTACTTCGAGGGATACGTGGTTCGCAAGCGTGCCCGCCACAAGACGAAGTACCAGCCGGAGTCGGCTCGCCAGCGTGGTGACGCGGTGGAGTACGAGTACTGGGTAGGCCAGAAGCTGCGCACCTCCACCAAGACCGAGGAGCAGTTCAAGCTGGAGGAGCCCACCGCTCGTCCGAACAAGGAGATGGTCCTCAGCCTGCGCACGGCGCTCCGCGATCCGGAGAACCCGAACGACGACGGTGTCCGGCAGTACGCTCTCCCGCGTGATGCCAAGGCCAAGCTCGCGGATACCCTGCGCGATCAGGGAATTCAGGGCGGCCTGCCGAAGGAGTCGTTCTTCCGGATCACGCTGTCCGAACTGGAGCAGCTGCCGGATCTCGACACCCCGAAGCGGCACTACAAGGTCGAGGTCTGGGCCCCGGGCGAGCAGCCCACCCCGGCACCGGCACAGCCGCAGGTACAGGCTCCGGCACAGCAGCCGCAGTACGGCCAGGGTGGTGGCGGCGGTGTGAGTCAGCCCGACCAGAACATCCAGATCCACACCCAGGCTCCGCAGCAGCAGCAGGCGCTGGCACCCCAGTTCCCGGTCTACCCGGACAACGTGCTGGCGATGATGAAGCAGCAGGGACTGGCTTGCCCGGCCGGTAACGAGGCTCGCTGGGGGGTGATCTGACATGTACCCGAACGTCGTCTGGGCTCTCGTTGTCCTCGCGATCATCCTCCTGGTCCTCTGGGCCGTGGGCGTGATCGGCTGATCTAACTGAATACCCCTCCTGGACAACGGCGTTCGGGAGGGCCAGCGCCGGAAGCTCAACGGAGGAGCCACCGCCCCCTAAGCGGAAGGATGCAGGTTCGATTCCTGCCCGGCGCACGTCGAAAGGAGAAGCAATGAGCGACAAGGGATACCAGTACACAACCAGCTGGGGTGCCATCCACGAGCTGCAGCTGAGCTACCACTACACCCTGAACGAGGACGTGTCGGTGGAGTTGGCCCCTCCGGTGGACCTGGTGCAGGAGAAGCTGCGCGCCATCGGTCTGGAGATCCTGGGAGGGGAGCAGCACAAGACCCCCGCCGACCTGTACCCCGGAGAGAAGAAGATCACGCTGAAGGTTGAGCCCGGCGTGCTGATGAAGCTGTCCGCACACAAGATTCAGGAGCAGTGTCGCCGCGTCTCCCGTGACACGGGCAGCAAGTTCGACATCTACGAGACCTACGTGCCCCAGCCCCAGAAGCGGTGGTGGAGATGAGCGATCCGGTAAAGCATCCGGCGCACTATGGCAGGGGCCGCTTCGGGATCGAGTGCATCGCCTTCGCGCGCTGGCTGACATTCCCGGCGGGCAACGCCTTCAAGTACGTCTGGCGGCACGAGGACAAGGGCAAGCCGATCGAGGACCTGTCCAAGGCGCTGCAGTACCTGGAGTGGGCGAACGACGATGACTTCCTGGACCTCTGGCCGGTGGGCCCGGTGGTGTCGAAGCAGGCAAGGTTCCATCTGGAACTACTGACTCGCGACTTCCTCCTGCCGAACCTGCCGTACCACGACATGGTCTACACCGCGCTGGAGGACATCATCAACGGCGAATACTCCAGGGCCAAGCACCGTATCGAGGAGCGCATCTTCAGCATACGATCCGTCGAGGCAGGCCGCAGTGAGTAGGACAGCCTTCCCCGACTGGCCCGCATGGTTCCGGGTGTGCATCGTGTGCGGCGGGCAGGTATCGACCGAGGACCACATGGCCACCTGCCCCGACAAGCGGGGAGAGTACTTCAGCTACTCCCGGCACGGAGGGTGCGAGAAACCGTGCTGGGAGGACGAGCAGGCGAACAACCGGATGCTGGAGAAGTTCCGGTCCGAGATGCGCCTGCAGAGAGAGCGTGCGGGAATCGCCGACAACGCGTATTTCACCCAGATATTCGAGCCCACATCTATTTGCTATCGCAGACAAGGAATCACACTGCCATGACACACCACAACTACGAACTCGAAGCGGCCGAGGCAGAGATCGAGAAGCTGAAGGCAGAGATCCAGCGGCTGCACGAGCGCCAGGACGAGGACGTCGCGTTCATCCGGAACCTGGAGGTCGACGTCCACACCGCCCGGCGCAACCTGGAGCAGGCCGAGGTCGACGGGGGCCACGAGAAGAAGCTGCTGGAGAACGAGATCCGCACGCTGAAGGACACCATCGTCAAGCTCGCCACGCAGCAGCAACAGCCCAGCGAGTCGGTCGCGGCCCCCGGAGGCAACATCCAGTCGGCCAAGGACAACGCCGGACCCACCAAGCCGATCGGCACACCGGCCAGCCCGTCGCAGGCGAGTCACCTGCTGTCCCAGATGATCTCGGCCGAGGAGGCGCAGCAGGAGAAGGACTGGCTCGGTGAGTGAATGGTCTCCGGTCGAGGGTGAGGAAGGCAACGAGAGAGCTATCGCCCGCCGTGAGATGTTCCTGCCGCCCCACCTCCAGATGCAGGGGAAGATGAGGATGCTGCGCGACGCCATGCTGGCCGTGAAGATCCTCGGGATGCCCAGCAAGCCACCGATTCCGGGGTGGGAGGCAGCCATGAAGTGGGACTACGACCGGCGCACAGCCAAGATCAAGATGGAACGCCGGGTCAAGTTCCTGAGCCAGGACATGTCACCCGAGGTGATCGACAAGTGCCAGGCCGCAGCCAAGGAACTCCACGACCGGTACGTGCAGAACGAGATCAGCAGGGCCGCAAAGAAATGGAAGTCCCCGAAGAAGGCCAAGGCCAAGTTCTCCGAGGCAGAGTTCAAGTACGCGGTGAAGCAGCGCAAGGTAATGGAGAAAAAGGAATGGGAGATCTGATTGACGATCCTGCTCTCCCGACTCGATTCTGGGACAAGGTGTGCCTGGACCTGGAGACCGGCTGCTGGAATTGGGTAGGCTGCAGGACGCGCGACGGGTACGGGCACCTACGAAGCCGTGGCAAAGACTTACTGGCACATCGGGTTTCGTACCAAGCCCTGGTAGGTACGGTGCCCGTAGGACTGGTACTGGACCACGTAAAGGAACTGTGCTCCAGTAGGGCATGCGTGAACCCCGCCCATCTGGAGCCCGTGAGTCAACGCGAGAATGTTCGCAGAGGTCGGGCAAGCGAGTCAGTCGCCGAGAGACAGCGATCGAAGACACACTGCAAGCACGGTCACGAGTTTGACAGCAACTCCTATGTAGATAGCAAAGGGCACCGAGTCTGTAGACCGTGTCGCAACACACGACGACAGCAGACTAGGAGACGCAATCGATGCCCAGCGATCTGATCCGATGCCCTCGCTGCGGAATCAACAAGGAGCGCAACGACTTCGGCACCAGAGTCAACCGGATGCGGCGCAAGTACTGCAAGTCCTGCGAAGAGCATCTGGCCCGGAAGCTACTGTGCCACAACTGCGGACAGGAACGACCGCTCGCCGACTTCCCCCCGGCACGACGTCGCAAGGTCCAGCCGGTGTGCGGCTACTGCGACCCCCCGAAGAAGGGCAAGCGTGCCACCAAGAAGTTGATGCCCTATACCAAGTACTGGTGCAAGGGATGCTCACGGTCGCTGTCTCCGGACTGGTTCGACGTGAAGACCATGCGCGGGGAGAAGTGGGTGGTCGGAGACTGCCGGGCCTGCAAGCGTGAGGCCGAGGAGCTGGAACGTACCGGCCGGACCACCGCCGAGCAGCAGCTGCGCCTGGACATGATCTACGACTTCGACCTGGCGCGCAACATGTTCGGGATGTCCTACGACGAGACGGTGGTCTGGCTGGAGAACGGCTACGGGGTGAACGAAGACAGAATGAGGATGTGGGGAATGACCGAGACCCGTCGCACCCTCTGGGAGCCTGATCCCTGTGACTGAACTGTGGAGGCAGGTGCCAAGCTACGAGGGGGTGTACGAGGTCAGCAGCCTAGGGCGCGTCAGATCCGTGGACCGGGTGGTTGTCTACCCTAATGGAAGTCGAAGACCCTTCCCTGGAAAGGTCATCCAGAGCTATCCCAACGACAAAGGGTACCCCCAGGTGAAGCTTTGCCACGGCGGGCGTACCCGCACGAGAAGAGTGCACCAGCTCGTGGCAGCAGCCTTTCTAGGACCAGTGCCTGCGGGGCAAGAGGTTCGGCACAAGAATGGTGTTCGAGCTGACTGCAGGGCGGTCAACCTGGAGTACGGCACTCACAAGCAGAACGTGGAGGACCGAGTAAGGCATGGAACAGCAGGAAGACTCCGCTGCAGCAGAGGCCACCGCTTCACAGAGGCGAACACGTACATCAACGGGGCAGGGCACCGAGAGTGCAGGCAGTGCCGCAGGACACTACAGCGAGCAAGGAGGGGAGCCGGATGACATTGGAAGCGAAGCCGACTGACAAGTCCTACGCCACAGACGCCCTCGACTACGTTGCGGCGGGCTGGATGGGTGTGCTGCCTGTTCCTCCCCGGCGCAAGGCTCCTCTGCCCGGCGGCTACTCGGGATACAACGGCGAGTACCCGTCCCGCGATCGGATCAAGCACTGGATCGAGAAGGGGTTCAACGCCAAGGTCAAGATCTCCGAGACCGAGACCGCCGTCCTGCATTTCGATTCGGTCGATGCCAACCTCGCGCTGCGCCTGCCGAACTTCATCGTCGGTATCGATGTCGACGCCTACGACGGGAAGAAGGGGCGCGAGTGCCTGGCCTACGCCGAACAGCTGTGGGGTGAACTCCCGCCGACGGTGCGCTCTACCTCCAGGCTCGACGGCATCTCCGGCATCCGGCTGTATCGCGTTCCGGTGGGCACTCTCCTGCAGCAGGTGATCACCTTCCAGCATCCGGATAAGGGTCGGCTGGACGGCATCGAGGTCTGCCAGTATCACCACCGCTACGTCATGGCGTGGCCGAGTGTGCACCCCGATACCGGACGGCGCTACCGCTGGGTCGACCACGACGGCATGATGCACTACACCGACCACCCTCTCGTAGGCTCCATCCCCTGGCTGCCGGAGAAGTGGGTAGACGCGCTGTCCCGCCCACCGGAGGAGGAACTGACCGCCCACGAGGACGCACAGAAGGTCGTAGCTAGCCTTACCGGCGGCCCCCGCTCCAAGCGTGTGGATGCGGCGCTGAAGAAGACAACCGAGGAGATCCTGAGCGCTACCGGCGGCCGTCACGATGAGGCACTGCGCGGCATCGGTCGGCTGCTCCGGCTGAACCATGAGGGTGAGCCGGGCGTGGCCGAGGCCATGGGGATGCTGGAGACCATCTTCGTCTGCGCCATCTGCGACCGTGCCAGCGAAGCCGAAGCTCAGGCCGAGTGGGATCGCATGCTGTACGGCAACCGGATCCACGACAAGATCGCCAGCACGCCGTCCGAGTCGATCAAGCAGGGCAGCCAGCTCGAAGCGATCATGGGCCCGATGCTGGCAGAGAAGGTGTCGGTCTCAAAATCCCCCCAGGAAGAAAATCCTATCAAGATCAACTTCTCGGAGGCCGACGACGACGCCGTGATCTTCGGGGACACTCCGAGTGAAGAGTTGCACGAGGCCGACCTCGACGACTTCATCTTCGGCGACGGCTACGACGAGAACGATCGCGCGCTGGCCGAGGGTGAGGGTGCGGTCAAGGCCGCGCAGACCTGGTGGGGCATCAAGGACACCGACCAGCTGTGGGATCTGGAGGATTACGAGCCGGAGCAGGCCACGATCGGACGCCGTGAGGATGGTGCCTGCCTGTTCTACCCGGGCAAGGTCAGCGCCCTCGTCGGCCCGCCGGAATCGGCCAAGTCGTGGGTGGCGCAATACGTTGTGTCCCAGGAGATCATGGCCGGGAACACCGCGATGTATCTGGACTTCGAGGACTCGGACAAGGGCATCATCGGCCGCATGCGCTACCTCGGCGTGCCTCCGGAGATCGGCCGGGAGAACTTCCTGTACTCGGATCCCAAAGGCGCGCTGACCCCCGAGGCGGCTCGAGAGTTGTTCTCCAACTTGGACATTCACCGTCCTACCGTCGTGATCGTGGACGGCCTGGGTGCGGTGATGGCGATGCACGGCCACGAGATGAAGGACAACACCGAGTACATCCGGTTCTTCCAGCTGCTGCTCGAACCACTGACCCGATCCGGCGCGGCGGTCATCGTCATCGACCACACCTCCAAGGATGCCGACGAGACCAACAACTACGCGATCGGCGCGCAGGCCAAGCTCCAGATGATCACGGGCGTGCAGATCCGCGTCCAGGCTGTCCGCAAGTTCGGCCGGGGAAAGAAGGGTCGACTGCGGCTGGCGATCAACAAGGACCGGCCGGGCGGCGTGCGCGAGAACTCGGAGTTCCGGGTATTCAAGGGCGCGAACGGCCGGGGGTCCTACGAGCTGGACTATTGGGCGACCGTCTTCGTGGATGCCACCGAGCCCCCGGCGGTCCACATCACGATGCGCTTCGAGCCCAAGGAGGTGGCCGAGGACCCCAGCGGTGTCGGGGAGGAACTGGCCGTCGAGGAGCGCGTGTTGGAGTACCTGGAGCAGGCCGGGCAGGAGGTCTCTACCAACCGCGTCGTGCAGGAAGTGAAGGGCAAGGAAAAGGACCTGCGGCAGGCTCTGAATACCCTCGAATTCAAGCGACTGGTGAGCATGCGGGAGGGCCCGAGAAAGGCCAAGATGTGGACCTTCGTCGGCAGGCTGGCAGATATCGAGCAGCAGGACGACGAGACCATCCTGGGATTGGAGAAAAATGAGCCAGAACATGATTGAGTATATCCGCGAGAATGGCGACGAGGCCGCCCCAAGATTGGCCGCAGGATTGGATGTTTTCGAGCGCCTGGAGCCCGGCAGCAGGTGGCAGATGTACGAGCTGGTAATGCTGGTCGAGGAGCAGACGGATTTAGTTCCGGCGACCATCCGGCATTTGGTGCGAGCCGCCCACAATTGTGAGGATCCGTACTTCCGGAAGGTCGGCAAGGGACGCCGGACTCGCTACATCAGGCTCCCCTGAACGACCTCATCCTCATCCCGGGGAGGAAGTGGAGGAAGTAGGTCATCCCCGCCGGGCGGCCAACACTTGACGACTTCCGCTCACGACTTCCGCCCACACCTTGTGTTAGTAAACACAGGTGGGGGGAGGAGGTGGTGGGTGGTAGTTGGCAACGCACAAGGTATATAACACAAAGGTTGGTACAAACACATGCCGCGCGCACCCAAACACAAACCAAGATCAACTGTGTACGGCTCGCGCACCAAGCCCCGCCCGGCGCAGTGCAGGGAGTGCTTCGCCCCGATCCTCGGTGGAATTTACGACGCGCTCCCCATAAAGCTCGACCCATATCCGCTCACTCCGTGGGGTGAATTGCTTTCGGCCCTCTCCGGCTGTGAAACATTTCTCCTCGCCTGCGGGACTCTCTGGCGGCGCAACACCTACGCGATCCAGACCAGCCCCACCGGCCTCGGCGGAATAATCCTGCGGACCCATATTTGTGGTAACTCGATCCCGACCGGGAACTGTGTTCTACTTCAATCACGATTCGAAAACGAGGAGCCGGACTTCTGATGGCAGCTCTCAAGGTCGTATATGACCCACCACTGAAAAATTGCAAAGACTGTCTCGACGAGTTCGGCTTCTGCCATCGACCCGCGCCCTACCAAGGCCCCCGATGCCGGACCCACGCACTCGCCCGACGCAACGCAGCCCGGCGCTCCGCGCACCAGTCCCACGTCGAGAAGACCTACAACCTCCCGGCCGGGCACTACGACAAGCTCAAGGAGTTCCAGGGCGGCCGATGTGCCATCTGCAAGCGTGCGACCGGCAAGACCCGCAACCTCGCCGTCGACCACGACCACAAGCACTGCGACGACTGCAAGGGAACCACCAGCTGCGGCAAGGGAGTTCGTGGCCTGCTCTGCAACCTCTGCAACCAGATCCTCGGCCGCGTCATCCGCGACAACCCCCAAATCGCTTTGGCCATATACGAATACCTCACCGACCCGCCCTACCAGAAGATGATCCTCGTCGAAGAGCGTGAGCAACGACTGGCCGACCTCGGTGTCGACGTCACAGGGATGCGCCCCGGCGACCTGGTGTTCCCGAGCAACGTCTGGGACGGCATGCACTACCGCGAGCAGTTCCCCGGCGACGAGTTCATCGGCGAGGTCGACCAGTGAGGGGCGCATGGGGCTGGGCTGCCGTCGCCGCGCTGATCCTGGTGTTCGACCTCGCAGCCCCCGAAGACGAGACCCTGACCGACGCCTGCCACCGCGCCCTGCGCAAGCACCCCTGGATGGTGGTCCTGCTTGTAGCCTCAACCACCCTGCATCTGCTCCTCGGGTGGGATAACCGCTACAGCCGCGTAGACGCCTTCAGAGCCATCGGGGGTGCCCGGAGGTACACCAGGGGCCTGAAAACGCGTCAGCGGGCCACACAGACAGCACAGAGCCTATTCACGATCGAGGAGACAATCGCATGATGCCCAAAGTCGGCAACAAGGTCCGCCTGGAGCGCGACGAGACGAAGTACCCCGTCCGGGGATCCTGGGCCCGCAATCGCGGCAAGACCGCCACCGTCGTGGAGATCAACCGCGCAGGCAAGGGCCCGACCGAGTACGCCGTCGCATTCGGCAGGCTCACCCCCGACGAGGACGGCCGCTACCACACCACGGACAAGACCTGGTTCCGGGCCTGGGAGCTGAGGGTGATCCGGTGAGCCCCATCGCGCAGATCGCCACCAACTTCCAGGACATGCCCTACGGCGTGGAGTACGCGCGCTCGGAACTGATCCACAAGCTCTCCGAGGGCCTTACCCCCGACATGACCGCCGAGGTACTGGCCTTCATCGTCCACAAGCGGGAGTCCGGCGAGCTGGTCAAGGTCATGACGGGCCAGGGGGATCGCTACTACCGCAGAGGAACCACATGATCCGTCTCGACATGGCCGAAGGCTTCACGCTCTGGGTCAACCCGGCGCACATCGTCTGCTTCTTCGACGACCCCGAGCGCGAGATCGACGACAATCACGTTGCCGTAGTGAAGCTTTGCCCCGGATCGATCCAGCCCGAAGGCACCCTGCTCGCCGTCACCCAGTCCGCCACCGAACTCAAAGCAATGATCCACCTGGCCCAATTCGAGGAGATCTCGGACGCATGAAGATCCAGCAGTACCGCCTGAACGGTGAGCCCTGCAGCATCTTCAGCGTGGAGACCCCCGAGGACTTCGACGTCTTCGAGAACTGGCTCCACGATGCGATGACCAAGGGCCCCATAGGCTGTGACTCCGAAACCGAGGGCCTGGAGACCTACGGCAAAGACCGTCTCCGCATGGTCCAGTTCGGTGACGCCTACACAGGCTGGTGCATCCCGGTCGAGGACTACAAGGGCAACCAGTATGCCGGGGAGTTCCGCGCTCGAACCGTCAAGGCCATCAAGAGCATTCCGTTCCTGGTGTTCCACAACGCCAGCTTCGATCTGCAGGTCTTCGACCGTAATCTCGGCCTCAAGATGGAGGAGGTGTGGCCCAAGGTCCAGGACACCGCGATCCTGAGTCACCTGATCGAACCGCGCGGTGAGGACGACAACATGATCGTCTTCAACAAGGACACCCCGGAGGAGTACAAGCGCCCGCACCCCGATGGACCATTCGGCCGTAAGCTGGAAATCCTTGTCGCCAAGTACATCTCGAAGGAGGCAGCGCAGGAGGTCAAGGCCCTGATGCTGAAGCTCGCCCGCGAGTACAAGGTCAAGAAGGCCGAGATCTACGCGCTCATCGACGTCGACCATCCGGAGTTCAACCTGTACTCGGGCATGGATCCGGTGTTCGCGGTCCGGCTGTTCAAGATCCTCAACCCCCTCGTGCCCAGCGTCTCCCGCAACCTGATTCCCTACGAGCACAAGATCTCCGAGGTCTGCTCCTACATGCAGCGCCAGGGATTCGAGCGTGACGAGGAGTACTCCCGCGCACTGAGCGCCAAGTTCGAGAAGGACCAGAAAGAAGCCGAGTTCCACGCCGACGCGTTCTTCGGCATCTCCAGCGTCAACTCCCCCAAGCAGATCGTCGAGGAACTGATCGAAGAGTGGGGGATGCACGGCCCCAAGGACTGTCCCGGAAAGGACTGCAATGGACTTCCTCATTTCACTTACACGAAGAACGGTGCACCGCAAGTCAACAGCGATCTACTCGAAGCTCTTATGGGAGATTCAGAAACGCCCGCTGTTGGTTCGATTGCTCACCTTGCTACATCGATTACGGAGGCTAAGCGCTTCGGCAAGTGGCGCACTTCGTGGGTCGATAAGTTCATCGAGGGAGCCGACGAATCTGGGCGCGTACACGCGAACTTCAACACGCTTCAGGCTCGTACTGCCCGCATGTCTATCACGGGGATCCCGGCACAGACACTACCGTCTAGTGATTGGGTGGTCCGACGGTGCTTCCGGGCGGACTGGGGCCATCGTATCGCTAGTGTGGATTACGATGCGCAAGAGCTGAGAGTCCTTGCCGCACTGAGCCAGGACGCCAACATGATCCGCGCGTTCGCCGAGAATCTGGACCTGCATCAGATCACCGCCGACGGCGCAGGCGTACCCCGCAAGGTCGGCAAGATGGCCAACTTCTTGAAGGTGTACGGCGGCGGCTTCGCCAAGCTGATGCGCAACGCTCATGTCAGCGAAGAAGTCGCACGCCGAGTGATTAAATCGTTGGCCGAAACCTACCCGGAGATGATCAAATATGGACGATACCTCCAGCGACTCGCAGAGGATCAGGGGTTTGTCACGACTCCTACCGGACGAGTACTACCGGTCGACTCGTGGAGAACCTACGCGGCCCTCAACTACATGGTGCAGTCTACATCCCGAGATGTCACATGCCGAGGACTGCTGGCGCTACACGATGCTGGCTACACCCCCTTCCTCCGACTGGTCATTCATGACGAGGTGCTCCTGTCACTACCCGAGGAGTTCGCGGAGTACGCGGCAGCAGACGTGGCTCGGCTTATCGGTACCGAATTCCGAGGCGTCAACGTCAGTGCGAGTGGCGAAGTCGGGGGACGTACGTGGGGAAGCCTTTACGCTTGCAATGCATCCCGCAGCTGTGGACTTCCAGCGCACGATAAGGGAGAACACAGTCCCAGCGAATGGGCCGAGCGCTGGAAGGAACAACTGGTCGCGGCCTGACCCCTGGAACGAATCCTGCGGGCCCACCAAGGGACTACTGCAACTACGACCCATACCCGAACACCTGAAGGAAGACAACATGTTTCGCAACGTAGCAACCAAGCGAGCCCTGCTCATCACCACCGTCTCATCCCTGCTGCTGGCGCTGGTCACCTTCCTGATCAGCATCCCGGCGCGTGTACAGCAGACCGACATCTGGGGCCACACCACGACCCACACCCCCGCCGGATTCGTGTGGTTCATCTACATCTTCATCGCTATCGCCGCGCTGGCCGGTGGTGGCTTCCTGATCATCGAGGGCTCGGAGCACATCAAGTGACCTTCTGGATCGTGATTGTGGCTCTCCTGGTCTGCGCTCTGATCATCTGGGGAGTCTTCGAGTGAGCTACAACCCTATGTTCCGGCCGCCCGACCTCTACATCATGCGGTTCGAGGTGGAAACCCCTACGCACAAGCGCTTTACGGCTCAGGCCGGGGTGTCGACGGAGTTCTACAAGGAGGCCGACTTCGACCCCGCCTGGGATGCCGTGACCGAGGAACTGAAGTACAAGATGTACGAGCACCTCGGCCTGCGCAGGGAGTACCCCAATCCCCCATTCGGCGCACGAGGTCTGAACGGCGAGATGGTGATCTTCAACCGGGAAGGGCGGCTCTGGTGAGTTTCAAGGGCCAGGAAGGCATTACGTGCGACGGCCCCGGCTGCGGCACCTGGATCCGTGAGGACGTCGAGTACCCCTGGAACGCGCTGGCCGCCGAGGACGGAGAGAACTACTACTTCTGCCGTCTGGGCTGCCTGCACGCCTGGGCCGACCTGTATTCGACATTCGAGGAGAAACATCATGGCTAACGTGGTCACACTCAAAAACCCCTGCGCCGATGTGGTGGATGAGATCGACCATCTGATCGACAACCGCGCCGTCTTCCTCAAGGGATACCGCTGGGAGCGCGAGGAAGGCAAGAAGCCCCGACTGGTGCTGGAGTTCCTGGCCCCCGCAGAGGTGGCAGCATTCATGGAGGAGGCGAAAAATGTTCATGCTGAATGAGGTACGGGAGAAACTGAAGATGCTCGAAGCACTGAAGGCGAAGCTGCCCCACACGTGGAGTGAGCATCAGCACCTGCGCTGGCTCGATATCGTTCACAACCTGGCGTTCGGCAAGCTGGTGAAGGACGGTGATCCGGAGTACGAGTCCGACGCCATCCAGGTCACCGATCCCCACACCGCGCAGGTCGTGAACTCGGTGGTCGATACCGGCGACGGCAAGGCACTGGACAAGGAGCTGGGCTGGCGCAAGAACGCGCAGAAGCACAAGATCCTGCTGGACATCGACTTCCCTGTGTTCGCAGTGGAATCCAGCACGCCGGGCCACTACCATCTGTACCTGGACAAGGAACTGCCCTGGCCGGTGTACAAGAAGCTGCTGGAGGCGCTGGCCGAGGCCGAGGTGATCGAGAAGGGCTACGCCAACGCCAGCATCCGACGAGGGTTCACCACACTGCGCGTGCCGTGGATCAGGAAGGGCGACACCAACGATGTCGACGCACCGCGCAAGGTCGAACAAATCGTCCACCCCTCCTACAGCTGGTGAACGAGAAGCTGAGGTTCTGGTGGGTAGTGATCCTGGCGGCGACGATAATGCTGGCGGGGCTACTGGTGGACCTGATAATCCTGGGCACGAGGTAGAGAAGCACAACCCTGCCGCACTGGACTTCTCACTGTGGGAGTCCAACCGGGATATCAAGTGCGACAACAAGCCCTGTACCCTGAACGCCCGCTTCATCGTACGGCTACACGGCCACGGCCACCACTACCACGGTCACGGCTTCCGCTGCGAACGCTGCATGAACCTGCTGCACACGCGCACCACCCAGATACTGGCCAGGTTCCAGTGCGTCATCTGTGGGATGTGCAACGAGCGGTTCGAGAGCCTGGCCGAATACATTGGAATGGAGGAGCTTTGATCATCCAGAAGCTCGACGATGGCCTGCCGGATCCGAAGCGCGCACACCCCACCGACGCCGGACTGGATCTGTACTCGGCCGAGGGGCCGATCGCGTTTCTGCCGGGCGCGCGCAACCTGATCAGCACAGGTATCAGGGTTCGCCTGCCGAAGGGCACAGTGGGGCTCGTATGCCCGCGTAGTGGCCTGGCGCATGCGAACGGTCTCACGGTCCTCAACGCCCCCGGCATCGTGGACCAGGGCTACACCGGCGAGATCTTCGTCAACCTGGTCAACCTGTCCCAGCACTACCAAACCATCGAATACGGAGAGCGCATTGCCCAGCTTCTCGTGGTTCCGATCCTTCTTCCGAGCCTCCAGATCTTCCCATCCAGCTCCGACGTCGACCACTTCTTCGAAACCGACAGAGGCGCAAAGGGACACGGGAGCACCGGCCGATGAAGCACCACTTACTGTCTCGTCAGGGACTGGTCTCCCTCTTGGTACTGTCGCTGGCGCTGGGTATCACGGCTCCCTGGGTTCCTGGCCATCCGCTCTTGATCATGATCTGGAATGTGGCGTTTGTGGCCGTGGCCGGTGGAGCGATTCTGCGTATGTGGCACCGACAGTAGAGATCACGACCTTCATCCGCACGATCCACGGCCCGGACGCCCCACTGCGGTGGCAGAACACCAAGGTCAAGCGCGTGCGGATCGGCGACATCGAGTTCCCCGAGGTACACAATCTGCGGATCCGGCGCAGCGACGAGTTCCCGCTGGAGCACCCCACCGCAGTAGTCGAGATCTTCCCCAAGGGAGTGGAGAGCGAAGAACTGGACTACACCCAGCCGATCGCAACCATCCGCAACGTCAGAGCAATTCGAACCAGAACAGAGGAAATCTCATGAGCCAGCCCCACAACCCGCTCGACGGCATGTTCACCCAGATGCAGGGCGCTGCCGTCGGCCTCCACGAGTTCTTCCGCAGTCTCGTCGGCGCGGGATTCACCGAGGAGCAGGCGATCATCCTCATCAACAACATGATCGCCGCCAGCATCGCCACCCGCAACCAGCCGCCCGGAGGTATGTGAGTGAACCAATGTCGGCGGATCGTCAACAGTCTGCGGAAGACCGAGTGCCACAACACTGTTGACGATTTCCCGCTGTGCTTCGACTGTGTCAAGATCCTCGGTCAGATCGTCAAGGACCTGAAGGAGTACAGCGATGAACTCGAAACCCAGATCACCCGTCAGGTTAAGGGTGCGCCTTCTGTGGGTGCTGGAAGTTCAGATGAGTCGAGACTGGCTTTCGATTACGAGGCTTCGCGCGCACGGGACCATCTCGAAACAGTCCTGGCTCGTATCTTTGCGGAGAACACAGAAGCCAACGCGCATGCGTATCTTCAGGGCCGCACGATCGAAGACCGAATCCGAATCCTCCTCGCGTGGTTTCGAATGTACTACGTTTATCTGGGACGAAGCCCACAGGGCCCGCAGATCCTAGCCGACCTGGACCACGCCCTGCACCGCGCCATGCGTGTCTGTGATCGCAAGCAGGACAAGATCCACATCGGTGTGTGCGAGTGCGGCCAGGACATCAGCGCATACCCCAAGCAGTCCTCGATCATCACCTGCCCGAAGTGTGGCTCCGAGTTCGATCCGGCCAAGACACGTCGGCGCATGCGCATCGAGGGCGGCTCCCAGCACGTCACCATCAAGCAGGCGCAGAAGCTGGGGGAGATCTGGGGCCGCAAGGTCAACACCAACACCGTCAAGTCCTGGCACCGCCGGGGCAAGATCAAGTGCACAGATCCCAACTGCGGCAAGGGACATGAGCACACCTACCTGATGTCCGACATCCTTACACTGCACAAGGAGAACTGAGATGGCCAAGCACACCGTCAACAATGCGGACGGCACCGCCGAGACATTCGAGATCAAGAACTACGGCACCCACGTCGGCTCGGAGTACCGTGAGGTCTGGGCGGACGGGCTGAAGTGCCTCGATCGCTGGATCAAGGAGGCCGAGGACAACATTCGAGAGAGCCAGAACCTCGTGCGCTTCTACAAGGGCGTCAAGGCGTGGCAGCGCGAGGAGAAGCAGAAGGCCGAGAACCAGCGCAACCTCTCACTGGCCAGGGCTCTCTACACCGCCTCGGGAGGCTATGACACCTACGTGGTCGGACACGAGCCCTGGAAGCAAGAGATCTGGCTGAACCTGGCCAAGGCCGCCCGCGAGCACCTGGAGGGCAAGAAGTGACCGCATACCGAGACGAGAAGGTCGACACCGCGATCGATACCATCCTCGCCGACATCCGGGGACGCAGCACCGAGTCTGTGGGCATGTTGGCCATCGCGCTGGCGAGCTACAAGGACGAGCGCAAGCGTATCCGTGAGGACCACGATATCGCCGCACTGCGGGCCCAGGCCGGGTTCCATCTGAACTGGGACACCATGGACGATGGGACCAAGCACATGTGGCGCACGTTCTACCGGCTGGCACGAGAGAAGTCCTGATGTATAGAGTCGCCGCCTCCGAGTGGGCGTGGAACAAGACGCTATACGATGAGCACTACCGCTGGTGGATCACCGCCAAGTTCTGGCAGTACATGTACCAGCTCAACCAGGGCTACGACGGCACCAAGTTCTACGTGGCCAAGGTGTAGAAAATTTGGGGGGTACCCTTCCAGGATTTTTCGATTTTCGGGACCGAGAAATTTTGGGGGGTACCCTTCCAGGATTTTTCGATTTGCCGGACCGAGATTTTTTCAGTCACATTCCTCGGACAATTTCTGGTCAAGCTGGGGGAAAAATTTGCACAGTGTCGCCCAACCCTCCGGCCCGATGCCCACCGGCTGGCCCCACTCGTCGTGAGAGCAGATGAACGCGTTGCCGTGGATCCTGGGCAGCATTGCGGCCGTCTGATCGAGCATGTAGTCGACGAGACCTATCGCTGCGGCATTGAGTGGCTTGCCGGTGACCGAGGCCGTCAGATCGCGCCATACGTCCACCCCCGGCCCTATGTTCGTGTAGTCGATGAGGTCGGATCTCAGCCCACACTCGACTGCATCACCGATGTCCGGCACGTCACACCGCACCGCCCTGCCCTCGATCGTGAGCAACCATCCGAGCACCGCCTCTACCTCCGTTTACGTCGCGTTGGCCCCAAGTTTACCTTGATGCTCTCCGGCTATCGGGCGCGTTCCCTTAATCGTTACGCCCAAATCCGATCGTGTACACTGGATCCCGTGATGGTCTGAAGGAGACCCCACAGGGCGAGGCCCTGACAACTTCATCTCGTGGCCATCCACAGGCCGTGACCTAGGCCCCGGTGCACCGCCACTGGATCCACTACATCCAGGCACCGCACGGTTTTGATTCCCAGGTTTGGACATGGACCTGATGACTGTGGATTTCTGGCCGTCGCGTAACGAGATGACTTGTCAGGGTCTTGCCGCATTTCTTTGCTCAATATATTTCGAGCGCGGCATTTCTTGGCGCAATATATAACGAGCGCCTACCCCCATTTATTGGCGCAAAAAATAGCGAGCGCTGGGCCCGGCTCGGGTCGGCGGGCACCGGAATCGGACAAATCGGACATAACGAAAAGGTCACGGTTTGATAACGATTTGATAACGATTCGGTAACATAACGAACCGATAACGATTTGATAACGATTCGGTAACAGCTCTTGACAAACGGAAATCGGCCCGAACTGGCATCCCCTACCAGTCCGGGCCGAAGTGTTACGCCGTTACCGTGTTACCTCCCGCTCCCCCTTCCCTGCCTCTGCCCTGAGTAGGCGATCCTTCCGGCCGCATCGGTCGCAGCACGGGACCTGTACCAAGACCGGGTGCGAGCGTAGGTGGGTCGCCTGGTTTCGGCAGAGGGCATACCACGCGCACGCGACAGGTTCGTCGGTGGCCTTCTCGAACAGTCCGTCTTCATTCGAGTACAGCTCCACCACTCGGTTACGGCACATCGGTGACGCGCAAGTGGTGCTCTCGTCTTCACACATGCAGTAGTTGTTCATCGCGCCGCCTCCACATTGTCGATTGTCAGTTGGATGCCGCCCGACTGCATGGCAGCAACCATGAGAGAGGCGATATGCCAAGAGTAGCCGCGCTCCACCAATCGGAGCACCGCGCCGTCGGTTGTGTAGATCATGTCCGAGCCTTCCTAGTCGAGGTACTTCGAAAACGGCGACCGATACGACTCCAAGTAGCCGTAATCCAGCGCGGTCGCGTCGGCGGCGAGTTCTTCAGCGTGTGCGTACGCGCCGACGTCGTTGGGCATGGCGAGCGAACCGTAGTGCTCGATACGCGCCAGGAACGAAGTAGACAGGTAGTCGCGCGAGAAAAACGCGGCGTCGTAATCCTTGAAAAAGTTTTCCGTGCTGAAGGGCAACACACCCTTGAATGCGGTAAAGGTCTGCGGAGTCATATCGCACGCGATGGCACGAGCGTTGTGGAATTCCGCCATTTTTTGCTGGATGATCATTTCGCCTTTCCTTTCTTGAATTCCGAATTGAATCAATTCCGCTTACCCTTGCGCCATTGAAAGGATAAGCGAAACAAAAACAATTCGACGGACTTCATTGTCCTTTCCGGTAGCGCCATTGATACCGGCCCGAATTAGTGCCAAGGGTTCGACTCGAGCATTTCTTGAATCGCCTTGACTGTCTCCGATGTCTGCCCTTGCTGCCTCCTCTTGAGTTCCGCCGAGATGTCCTGCATGTCTTCGATCAAGTACGCCTCTGTGAGCGCGCTGCATTTGGCCGCTCGATTGGTGTTGAGCAGCTTGCGCGTGTTGGTGAGCGCATCCCGCAATTCCGCCGTATCGAGCTCCCGTAGCGTCGCTTGGAAGTTGAGCCGCTCGCGGTCGGTATGTGCGCCGTTCATTGTTACCACCCCAATTTCACTGCATAGTCGTTGAGTGCGTGCCGGAATTCCGGTGAGTGTGCCAGGTAATCCTCCACACTTTCTTTCATGGCCGACTGGTAGATATTGAAAAAGTCGATTTTGGACCAGGATTCGAACTCTGCCATCCATTGCGCGTATGTCATCGTGCTGCCTTTCGGTCGAGCTTGATAGCGCCAGCGAAGAGCGCCATGATTGTGAGCCATGCGATAACCGACAAGATGATCATTTGCTTCGCCTCTCAGTAGGTGGTTGCTTCATTGGTGTATCCGGTGAGCTACGACGCTCGTACGACCGAATCGGCCGGATACTCGGAACTGTCATCGCAGCGTAGTTGCTAGGTTCCGTGCCACTTGTGAGAGTCTGGATAGCGGGTGCCTCCACGTGCGCGACCCTGGCCTATCGGCTCCTCCAACAAAGACAAAACTACGCTTGACCAGGGCGAATTACCAGTGAATCCGCCCTGTACCAAGGTTGCAACACGGTAACAGTTACAGGTGTGCCTCCCATGCTGCCTCGAAGTACTCGCGCCGATACCCACGCACCGGATTGCCTTGCACGCGAACGGTTTTCGACGCGATGCCGTAGTCCTTCACCATGCGTGCGATATCCCGCGTACCGAACAGACCCTTTACGTACCGGCCACCCTCCAGCTGATACAGCCTGTCTGCCAGCTCTCCGCTCTCCAACACGTCGTCTGGCCCGAATGCCTCGCGAATGTCCGATAGCAGCTGTACAGCCAACGTGGGAGGCTTTTCGGCCGCCTCTCGCGTGAGTGTGATGCATGCCTTGCGCGCTCGCTCCTCCCACTCGTCACCGGCCATGACACCGATGCAGATCAGTGGCTCCCACACATCGGCAGCGCGCTCGCTCACCGGTAGCTCCGGAAACATCATGGTGAGCGGCGAGAAGGCTGCCTTGCTCCACTCTTCCATCTGCTTCTTCGCATTGCGCAAATCGTCGATGGCACAACGGATTCGGAACGGCCGAGTCTCGCGGTCACCAGGCTGCCGACGGCGCATCACGATTTCGACGGACCGCGTAGCGATGGTTTCCGGTAGCCGACCGATACCAGCCATAGCCACTGGCGCGAACACGTGGAACTCGTGAACACCCTCAGCGCCAACACATCTCGGCACCTTGCCATTTGAGCGATGCCCAGCGTTGATCAATCCGCGTAGCTCACGATGACTGGACGAACTGCCCGACGCACCGAAAATCGTGTCCACCTCGTCCAACAGCATTGTGGGATTGCCGTGTTCGATTTTGCGCCACATGACACCCGGCGTGATGTAGGCAGCGTTCATCGGATTAGGCACCAGGTGTTCGAGCACATCCAGTACGCGTGACTTACCGCTGCCAGGCTCGCGCGAACGGATGGACAGTCGTGGTGTGGCATCGAACGCACGGAAGATATGCGCGTGCATTGCCCAGAGCACCACCGCATCACGCGCTTCGTCGCTGGGAAACACGATGTACTTATCGAACTCCGCCTGCACCGCATCCAGTGTCTCGCGCGTCATGTCGCGTACGGTCGGCTTGGTCGCTGGTAGTTGAATCACGTTGCTGCTCATTGCTAGTCCTCTGCTGCCAATAGTCCGATGATTGCGCCTACCGCGAAAATCGTTCCGGCTATTCCGATTACCCACCATACATCAGATGTGAACTGCGCCCCCCATACGTATGCGGCTGCGATCATGAGAAGTACGCCGAACGCAACGAACCATGTCATGACCAGTAGTAGCGCGATGACCGTAAGTAGCCCATCCATTGTTAGTCCGCCTTTCCACGGATAACGCACCACACGACGGCCTGTAGCTGTGCTGGTGTCGTGCCTACTGATTTGGCCGCTCGCTGGTAGGTGTCCTCCAGTTCGAGATACAACCCTTTGCTGATGTCCTTCACCACGCGGCCGGTCGCTGCCTTAGCTGCCCACGTGTCGACAGTGACAGGCTGGTAATCACCGATGATGTTGCGGGCGAATCGGCTTGTCTTGTAAGCCTTTTCGCCGAACGTGTCGAAAGGCGTTGCGCTGTAAAGCGATTCTCGAGCCTTGCTCACGTGCGAACGGATGCCGTACGTGTCTCCCAGCGTGATCACTTGAATGAGCTTGCGCTTGTTCTGTGCCCAGGTGACACGCGGAGACAGATGCGCCAGCGCGCACACCACGTTGCCCAGTTCTAGACCGTGCTCCACTGCCACGCCTGCGCAGAAATAACGCGCCTCGTCGTACCAGTGCTCACCGTTGTACAGCTCTCCCACGGTGGCCGAACGGTACAGCTTCAGAATGTTGTTGGTACGCATCACTTTTCGCCCTTCGCGTGGCAGAGTCCGTGCCGGATCATTCGATTCGCTGTGCGTCCGTAGTGCCCTTGGAGCTGCCATGCCCGACCGGAGTCGATTAACGCTTGGAACATTTCTACTGTCTGCTCCTCTGTCAGCTCGCCGCTCTCATAGCGAATGATCATCTCCAACATATCCATTACGAGTCTCCGTACTCTCGGTTGTAGAACGAATTCGGTTTGTGCACACCATTTTTCAGGTCGCAGATTTGTTCTGCCGTGGCACGCCTGCCGTAGCGTACGACACGCCCGCGCATGTCCCTGTGCAGATTGCCTTCATCGTCTGCGATGTACCACCGATACAGCTTGTGGCTCGCGCACCCCACATGCCATGCCATCTCAAAGCCTCACAATCGCAATGATTTCCGGAATCTCGGTGTCGTGGTAGTCGTAGCGCGCGTAGAGAGTTTCGATAGCCGATACAGGCCCGCACGCGGTAACCATGGTGGACACCACCGGCGAACCCTCGCGCTCCTGGTAGGTGATTCCGTAGCTGTACATCAGAACTCACCTCGCAACGCACGGTACGAATCCTCCACGTACGCAACGTCGAATGCCAGTTGGTTGGACGGGAACGCATGGTGATCGTTGGCGTACTCCAACTGTCCCACGGTGTCTGCCCAATACAACTGCCACGCAAGCGAACCGTAGCCGACAATGTCAGCGATGGCAGGTGCGTGCCAGTGGTATTGAAGGTCGTACTCATCGGTGTACGTGAAAGACATCCCGTGCTGTACGTGGCCCATGTCGTGCCAGTACCTGAAGGCGTGGTTGGTGTGCGGTGACAGGTACAGCGCATGGTTGCTAGCGCCGTTCCACACCGGCAGGATTCGGGTGTTCTGTGCGGTGGCGTACGCCGAGAGTAGCGCGTCATACTCATTGGGTGCGTCGGCTTGGGCCTGGTATCGGATACCGGTCTCGGCAACGGTGCGTGCGGCAAGTTGAATAATCGCACCGCTCAACATGATTCGGGCAGAGTTGAGGGCTACGGTATCAACGGTGTTGGTGGACATGGCATTACGCCCTTTCGGTGAGTAGTGGTGTGACATGGGTAATGTGTTGTGCTGCATCGTATGTGTTTGTGCTGCATCGCGAAATGTGTTGACGCACTGCATCACTCGCATTGATACCACTGTGAGCACAGCCGATCCCTACTGTATTGCTGTGCACTGCATAGACATTCATGGTCGCCTCAAGACATGGTGAGTGGACATAGGTATGACAAAGGCATGGTCACAGTAGGCAGACTCCTCGCGTTTGGTGGCTGCTGTACCCTCCATGTTACCGTGTTACACTGGCACGCTGGCACGTTGACCCATTGCACCATGGTCACGGTTTGGTCACGGACTGATCACCCTCCTTGCATACCCCCCACCGGTACGGCTGGTACCCCCTCCAGGTATGCCGCCTACCCCTACCCCCTCCCCGTATGCCCGGTACCCCCGGGGGGTATGTCTTGGGCTTGACATCGTGGGGGCCAGCGGAC